>Ga0265298_10001101_pt1 | contig 39714 bp, 33 predicted proteins | sample AusTroGonzalo_MG_3_FD_193486 | JGI IMG/M metagenome (GOLD analysis project Ga0265298, IMG submission 193486) | Bovine rumen microbial communities from tropical cattle in Woodstock, Queensland, Australia - Gonzalo_01 | ecosystem: Host-associated > Mammals > Digestive system > Stomach > Rumen ... | reverse complement strand
CGTTGCTGAGCATCATGCGGCTGAGCATGCAGCGCACCTTTTCGCCACCGCTGAGCACGTTGGCACTCTTGAGGGCTTCTTCGCCGGTAAAGAGCATACGGCCCAGGAACCCGCGGATAAAGGTTTCGTCCTGTTCCTTGCTGAACTGCCGAAGCCAGTCCACTAGGGAAAGGTCCGTGTTGAAGTAGGCATCATTGTTCTTGGGAAAGTAACTGTAGCTGATGGTGTTTCCCCACTTGAGCACGCCCTCGTCGGCCTTGGTCTCTTCGGCGATGAGCTGGAAGAATGCGGTCTTGAGGGTGTCGTATTCACCTACCAGGGCAACCTTGTCGCCATTGTTCAGGCTGAAGTTCAGACCCTTGCAGATGATTCCGTCGCCGCCATCGATGGTGGCGTTCTTCACTTCCAGAACAATCTTGCCCGGTTCACGGTCCATCTTGAAGTTGACCCAGGGGAACTTGCGGCTGGAGGCCGGCATTTCTTCCACGGTCATCTTGTCCAAAAGTTTCTTGCGGCTGGTGGCCTGCTTGGCCTTGGCGGCATTGGAGGCAAAGCGGCGGATGAACGCCTTCAGTTCTTCAATCTTTTCTTCGGCGCGGCGGTTCTGGTCCTTGCGCTGCTTCTGGGCCAGCTGGCTTGCGGCATACCAGAATTCGTAGTTACCGCCGTAGATGTTGATTTTGCCGTAGTCGATATCGCAGGTGTGGGTGCAGACCGCATTGAGGAAGTGACGGTCATGGCTTACCACGATCACGATGTTTTCAAAACGTTCTAGGTAGTCTTCCAGCCAGCCCACGGTTTCAAGGTCCAAGTGGTTGGTGGGTTCGTCCAGCAGCAAAATGTCGGGGTTGCCGAACAGGGCCTGGGCCAAAAGCACGCGGATTTTTTGGCCGCCGTCCAGGTCCGCCATCAGGCTGTAGTGGAATTCTTCGGGAATACCCAGGCCCTTCAAAAGAACCGCCGCGCTGGAGTCGGCTTCGTAACCGCCGATTTCACCGAAGCGGGTTTCGATTTCCATGGCCTGCATGCCTTGCTCTTCCGTCATTTCGGGCAGGGCGTAGAGCTCGTCACGTTTTTTGCCCAGCTCATAGAGCTCGGGGAAGCCCATCATCACGGTCTCAAGAACCGTGTTCTGCTCGTAGGCGAAGTGGTCCTGTTTCAGGACGGCGATGCGTTCGCCGGGGTCCTTGCTGACCTCGCCAGTGTTTGGTTCGAGTTCCCCCGAAAGGATTTTCAGGAAGGTGGATTTTCCGGCACCGTTAGCACCGATGACTCCGTAGCAGTTGCCACGCTTGAAGGAAAGGTTCACTTCCTTGAAAAGGACGCGGCTACCGTATTGAAGGCTGACATTGGAAACATTAAGCATGGGCGCAAAGATAGAATATTTTTCATATTATATCAATGACGGCAAGCGTTTCCTCTTTGACTTGGAACTTGATTTCGTGATTGCCGAACTTGAGCCCGTAAACCCTTTCCGCATCGTCCTGGTAATGGGGGCGGGGGTCTTGCCGGAGCAGCTCCACAAGGCTTTCGCGCTTGTCCGCTTCTACCTTTTGGAGCAGGGCTTCGGGGATTTCCACCGTCAGGTTGGATTCCGGCGTATTTGCCGCAAAGCCGCCCCGAGCACCTGCAATGCAGTCGGTGTAGGGCAGGTAGGGCTTGATATCCACAATGGGGGTGCCGTCCATCAGGTCCGCACCGCTTACCACGATTACGGGGCCGTATTCCTTGTCGTTACGGATTTCCTCGATTTTCACGCAGGACATGGCGATGGGATTGGGGCGGAAACTGGACCGTGTGGCAAATACACCCAGGCGGGTATTCCCTCCGAGCCGGGGCGGCCGCACCGTGGGCTTCCAGCTGTCACGGATGTTTTCCGAAAAAATCCACAGCAGCCACAGGTGGCTAAAACCTTCCAACCCCCGGAGTGCATCGGCATTTCTGAATTCTTTTTCGAAGACGACGACCGATTTCAACCCTTTCAGAATCCCGCTTTGCCGCGGTATCCCGAACTTTTCGGGAAAGTCGCTCTTGATGCGGGCGACAACTTTAAAGTTGAGGCTGTCCATTGTGTCTAACCCTGTGCCTGTAGGCGCGATCTGCCTTGGCGTTACGTAGTTTTAATCTCTTATTCAATGGCCAGTAGATAAAGGCGAAAAGGATATACCCACACAAAAGCACAATCCAGTGGTTCAGTCCCAGCCTTGTTTCCAAGAGCCGCATTTCCACGAACATGAAAGGTCCCGCAATCAGGAACAGCGGGAGTTGCCGGCATTGATCCCCTAAGGAATAGCGGGATTCGTAGCTCACGATAGAGTTCATCATGGGGAAGCTGGTGCAGAACCCACCCATGAGCCGCTTGATGACCATCAGGCCCGATACCACAAAGGCGATGGCAGGGGCCTTGATGTAGACCGGCAGGGGAGTCTTGTAGGGAACTCCCGATTTGTAGGGTTGCTTGAAGTAGATCAAGACGCCCAATAGAAAATCGAAAAGGCATACGGCAAAGAATACCGGCTCATTGTCGGGAACGATGGGCTGGAGGGTGGTGCCTATAACCACGAAAATGGCAAGGCCGATAATGATGGCGGGAACGATGGGAATGTGTAGCTTGTTGTGCCCGATGCGCACCACGTGTACGTACATAAGGCAAAGCAGTGCAGAAATGGCGTTGGCCGTTCCCATGGGGAGTCCTACCGCAATGTAGGCAAAACCGCAGGGGATGGGGATGGTGGCGGCCACTGCCTTCAACTGTGGGTCCTTCATGTAGGCACTGGCAGTACCCAAGGCCGTCACCATAAAGATGAGCAGCCAATCGTAGGGTTCAAAGTTGAAATTCAGGTTCTGCCACATGTTAGTTCGGGGCGAGCTGTAATCGGGCTAGACGAACTTCTTCAAGATATGCTTGCTGGAGACAAAGTAGTCGATACCGCTGATGATGGTGATGGCGGTAATCACGCCCATGACCGCTTGCGGGAAAATATGCCAGATGTTTTCAAAGTTGGGAATGAATTTCTGGACAGGGTCGATAGCTCCCAGAAGGATTGCCACGATGCCGATTCCCTGGAGGGCGGTTTTCCACTTGCCGCTCCTGCGGGCGGGCATCACCAGGCCTTCGCTGGCGGCCAATGTACGGAGGGTTTCCACGCTGGATTCTCTGAAGTAGATGAGTGCAACCATCCAGACAGGGGCGTAACCTGTGGCGATAAAGCACATGAAAATGGTCATGTTGGAAATCTTGTCGCTGAAGGGGTCCAGGTATTTGCCTAATGTACTGACTTCGCCCATGGCTCGGGCCAGTTTGCCATCCAAGAAGTCGGTGAGCATAAAGCCCAACACCATGACCAAGGCGAGGACCTTGAATACCAAACTGTTGTTACTGTAATCCAGGTCGTTGTCGTAGAAGAACACCCACAGGAAAAACGGGGTAAGCACGATACGGCTCATGGTGAGCTGGCTTGCGATGGATAGGGGCTTTCTGTGGGCTGGGTCGCGGTAGTACCAGTAGGCGTAGGCTACGGTAGAGGCCAAGACCAAAAGGATGGTGGCTACCATGCATATCTGTTGGTACTGTTCCAATTCTAGTAGATAAACGCCCATGGTGATGGTAGTGGCCAGGTTCGCCAGTTTGCTCCAGCGCCTTTTGTGGGGGAGGTTCTTGCCTTCACGCAACACACCCAAAGAAAACAGGGTATGGGCGATAAGCCTGGCTAACAGAACGGCACAACCTACACCCAGGATTTTTTCGGGGCTTTCCGAGTGGACCAGGTCACGCACAAAAATGCTGGTCATGACCGCAAAGGAGAGGAACCCGTCAATAAAGTTGAGCCAAAGCCTGTAGTAGGGCTTTTCGATGTCTTGGCCACGAAGCTGGTAAAGCTTATACCAACCCATGACCAGGGCGGCGGCCACGAAGGCACAGGCGGTCTTTGCCATGCCGAGCCAGGTAAAGACGATGACGCAGACAAAGACGATGGCCCTGAGAGCGCTCCACAGCCGGTTGAGGAACCGAACTTCAGATTTTTTTGACTCAGTCATTGGTTGTTCTCCAAAAGTTGTCTTGCGTGTTCTCGCACGGCGTCGCTGTCTTCGCCCAGCATGCGGACCAATTCTTCGATACGCCCGCTGTGGTCCAGTTCCTGAACGCTGGTGACGGTCCTTCCGTCAATTTCTTTCTTGCTGACGGCAAGCTGGTTGTCGGCACGGCTAGCCACCTGATGCAGGTGGGTGATGGTCAGTACCTGATGATGCTTGCCCAAGTTCTTCAGGGCATCGCCAATGCGGTTGCCCACCTCGCCGCTAATGCCGGAGTCCACTTCGTCAAAAATCAGTAGCGGAATCTTGTCCAGTTCCGCCATGACGGTCTTGATGGCCAGAAGTACGCGGGAAAGTTCGCCACCGGATACCGCCTTTTGCAGGGACTTTTCGCCTTCGCCCGGGTTGGGGGCCAGCAGGAATTCCACACGGTCCATCCCCGTGGGGGCCATTTCCTGTTCCAAGATCTGGGTCTTGAACACTGCCTTGGGCATTCCCAGTTCCCGCAGGTTGCCTTCTACCGCATTGTCGAACTTGACGGCGGCGGACTTGCGGCGGGCAGATAGTTCCCCTGCGGCCTTCCGCAGGCTTGCTTCGCATTTACCCAGCTGGCGGTTCAATTCGGTCAAATCGCTGTCCAGGTTCTCGATGCAAGAGAGTTCCTCTTTCCGCTTTTCGGTGAGTTCCAAAAGCCCAGCCACGTCGGTGCGGTACTTGCGTTTTAACTTTTGGATTTCGGCGATGCGGGCGTTGGCGCGATCCAGTTCCGCTTCGCTCAGGCCTTTTTCCGGCGTAAGCCGCATCAAGTCCTTGCAAATAGCCGTAAAGGGATCTGCAACTTCGTTAAGGGCTTCCAGTTCTTCGCTATAGCGGGGAACCTTCTGGGATAGGGAACGCAACTTGGAAATCAAGTTTTGGGTCTGGTCCAGAATGCCGTTGTCGGCACCAACCAGGTTCTGGATTTCTCCCAGGTAGTTCTGCTCAATTTCTCCCTTGTTTCCCTTGCTTACCTTTTCTTCCAGTTCCTCTTCTTCGCCCACCTTCAGGTTGGCCTTGGAAAGTTCGTCGAACTGGAACTTCAAAAAATCTTTTTGGGCCGCAAGTTCCTTGGCCCTGGCTTCCGTATCCCTGATCTTGTTCTTCAGGGCATTCCATTCTTTCCAGTGGATTTCATATTCCGCCAAAAGGCTTTCGTTACCGGCAAAGGCATCCAACATCTGGATGTGGGTTCGGGTGTCCCGAAGCAGCAGCTGCTCACTTTGCCCATGCATCTGGATCAGCAGTTCCCCGATTTTCTGGAGGTCGGAAACGCTAACCACGGAACCGTTTACCCTTGCTTTCCCTTTTCCGGTGTCCAGGATTTCCCGACGGATGACCAGTTCGTCATCGTTGTCAATTTCAAGTTCTTCTAACAGCGACTTGACTAGGGGGAGGTTCTCGATGTCGAAGGACCCCTCGATAATGGCCTTTTCAGAACCCTGCCGTACCATGGAGGCTTGAGCCTTGTCTCCCATGAGCATGCGCAGCGACTTCATCAGCACGGACTTGCCCGCTCCCGTTTCACCGGTAATGGCAGTAAAGCCCTTGCGGAAGGGAACCTCCTGAGCCGCAATGAGGGTAAAACCGTTTATGGAAAGGGACTTTAACATACGGCAGATAAGGTAGCAAAAAAGGTACGGAGGATTACTTCTCGAATTCTATAACGCTACGGTAAATGGGGCGGCCTTCTTTCTTGTACTTGCGTTCAAAACCCGTGGTGATTCCTTCCGTGGGTTCAGCCGTATTCCGTTCCACCACCTTGCAGCCGGGGAAGGCGTCAAAGGTTTCCAAGGCGATCTCGTTGTATTCCTTGTGGTCGGTTCCCCAGTAGAAAATCCTTTTGCCAGGCTTCAGCACCCGTGCCACTTCGGCAAGAAAATCCGGTCGCAAGAGCCTGTTCTTGTGGTGCCGTTCCTTGGGCCAGGGGTCCGGGAAGTACATGTGGAAGGCGTCCACGGTGTTGTCCTTGACACAGTCTCGCAAAAAGTAGAACACGTCACCCCGCAGCATGGCGGCGTTGTGGAGTACTTCCCGCTTTTCCATGCGGCCATGGGCGAAGGCGGCCCAGGTGTAGTCCCACTCGCTTCCCATAATGAAATAGTCCGGATGTTTCTGGGCGTATTCCACTAGGAAGTTTCCCTTGCCGCTTCCGATTTCCACTTCGATGTGGCCGTTCTCTTCCGGGAACATGTCCTTCCACTGGAAGGGACGCTTGTCGGGCTTGCCGTCGGGTGTGCGTATGGGTTTTCTGTTTTCGTCGCTACGGAAAACGTAGTGCCACAGGCCCTTCATTTCGGGGTCTTGCTTTAGGTCCCGAATGAATTCGGGAATGACAACGGGTTCTACAGTCTCTTCTTTCATGTCAGATAAACGGGACAACCATGTCCTTGAAATCGTCCGGAATGTTCTTGTCCAGCATGTCGCGGATGTGCTTTTCGGAATACTTCATGGAAAAGTGGGTGAGGAGGATTTTTTCGCAGGTCACGTTCCCGCGGTTCTTTTCTAGGGCCTTCACGATTTGCCGCAGGTGGGTATGTCCCTTCTTGTGGCTCATGGCTTCGTCCTCGTCGTCCAGGAAGGTACATTCCAGAATCAAGACCTTGGACTGGAACACGCTGGGATTCTGGAGAACGCTTTCGCCCAGGCAGTCCCCTAAAAAACTTACCAAGGGCTCAAAAACCTCGCGAGTGATTTCCACGTTGTTCTTGCGCAGCTCAATAATTTCTGCGGGGGCCTTTCCCAGGTATTCCTGCTTAAGCTTTCGCTTGTGGAGGTATAGGGTGGCACCCATGGCGGGCACGGAATGCTTGACCTCGAAAGGTTCCAACACCAGGTCCTTGCGGTACTTGAGGGGAACCTTTTTACCGCTTTCTACAGGGCAGATTTCCGGGTAGCGGAACTTTGCCTCGGGTACGCCTTCGAACAGGGCTTCTGCACGGATCCACTTCTTTGCGCCTTCGGCAATTTCTTGAGGCAGGTAATAGACGCTGTCCCGTTCCACGCCCATCATTTTCCGCAGGCTATGGTGCCGCATTAGGCAACGGGCGTGGTCTCCGTGGGCGTGAGTCAAGAAAACATGGTTGATGGATGTTGCCGAAAGGGGGCATTCTCCCATATCTACCGCAAAATCCAGTTCAGGGAACTGGAAATACGTCGCCAAACCGGAAATGGAAAAACCACACACCGTGGAACAGGATGTTTCTTGGCGAACCTGTTTTAGGGCGTTGTGGATGTATTTGCTTTCGTTTGCCACGAATGACTACTTCTTCTTGGTGGCAGCTTTTCTCTCGTTATCCTTCTCCACCAGGTAGTCGAAATCGCCACAGGTCATGGCTTCGATGTGGTTACCCATGGCAACGCTACGGGTCCTGTCGCTACCCTTCTTTTCGGGGATGCGGAAGCAGAAGTCATAAGTGTTGCCCCTGTCAGTGGGAATGCCCATCTTGAATATGCGGATACGTTCCTTGCCGCTATAGATCTCGTGGTAGTCGTAGGTGTTCTGGACCTTCTCCAGGCGCTTGTCCTGATTGAATTCCAGTTCCCTTGTAATGGGGCCTTCCAGGTACAGAGGCAGGGAGTTCTGGAAACGCAGTTCCAATTTCCCGTTGGTCTTCACGATCGAGGTTCCCGAGGGGTTGATCAGGTAACGCTGCTGGGGGATGTTCTTATACGCCTTGTTGTGGACCCTGCGGACACCGCACATTTCACGCATGTCGGGGTTGGCCACAAAGTCAATGTCCCGGCAGATGGGGGGGAGGTTAGTAGGGACTTCCAGGTCATCGCCGTTGGAGGAACCGGCGCAGCCGGACAACAGCATCGGGGTGATGAGGAACGGGACAAACTTCAGGGCAAACTTTAGCGCTTTCATATTTTAAATATAAATAAAACACTTAGAGAAGGTCTACGATGGCTGCAAACAAGGTGTCCGCCAGGGCATTTGTTTCCAGGCCTTCAAAAATGTTGAACTGGTTGAACATGATCTTGCCCTTTCCGAAGGGAAGCATCTGCAGGTCCACGCCACCCTTGATTTCGCCATCCTTGAGGGTGATGGACTGGGCAAACACCTTCGCCCCTTCCAGACGGTTCATGGAAAGGCTGGGCATAATGGCGGCCGCCGTGTGGTCCAGAACGCTCTTGTTTCCAAAGGCCTTGGAGAGCTCGGAACCGTCGGGCAGGTAATGGAGGCTGATTCCGTTTGCGCCTGTAGTCCAGTGGGATTTCAGGGTGAAGTCAAATTGGTGGCTCTGGTTCAAGAAGTCCACGTCGTCCTGTGTCATGTCGGAGAGCAGCAGTGTCTTGCCACCATTTTTGGTGACATCCACGATCTTGTCCAGAATCTCGTCGGGCCAGGAACTGAGGTTTGCCGTAAAGATGATCTTTTCGGAACCTTCCAGGGCGGCAAGGGCGTCGCTGGATTCTTCGCTGTTGTCCAGGAAACAAACCTTCTTCATGGCGGACTTCACGTCGGCCTGTTCGATGACAATCAGGTCTTCGAAGGAACTGTGAATGTCCTTGCCGTTGTCCTTGAGGGTAAGCTTGATCTGGTACTTGCCCACGGCACGGGGTGCCATGAGGGTGCAAATTCCCATCTGGGTGAGGCTGGTCTTGCCGGCAGGCTCGTCGGGGGACTGGGTCTGGCTGCTAAGGACCTTGCCCTTTTCGTCTAGCAGGGAAATTTCCAAGCTGACATTTTCGAAACGGCTGTTGTTCAGGAGGGTCAGCTGGAAACTGACTTCGCTCTGCGGCGTGACCACATGTTCCAGTTCGCTGATAAGAATCCTACTGGGCGTGGTGATTTCCTTGGCGAAGTCCACGAATCCCTTGGTCTTGCGGTTCTCGTCGTTGAGTCCGCTGAAATCCATCCCGAAGTCGGCCCACTGGTCCAAGAAGAAACCGGCGATCTGGGGGTTGCTCTGGAAGGCGGTAATCTGGTCCAACTTGCTCTTGATGGCGATGCGGTGGGCGTCTTCGTTGAAGGCTTCGAACTTTTTCCAGGGAGAGTAGTTGGTTCCGGCAAGGAAATCTTCCAACTGCTTGTAGAGGTTCTTGACGGCCTTCTGGTTCTTGACACCGCGTGGACCGCCAATACTGGTGGGCTTGGCGGGCAGCAGGGTGTGGTTCTTGAGGGTTACCAACATCTTGTTGTTGATGTCATCTATGACATTTTCCTCTTCGTCCTGGAAGGCGCTGTCGCCCAGGCCGGAGTCCGGAACGGTCAGTTCCTCGTCGTCCCTGTTGAAGCAGTGAGCCAGGTAGTGGGAATAGCTTGCGTTGGGGCAGAGCCTGGGGTTCACCCTGAGACTTGCATACTGGGAAATGTGGTCCACGGTCACCGGCAACAGCTTGCCCGTATCCTTGTGGAAGCCGCCTTCGTTATCCAGGTAGATGCTGTCCAGGTTGCTGATGGAGGGCCTGCACATGTCAATGGGGCTAATGGCGTTCAACAGCTTGTTGCCGTTCTGCAGCATGAAGGTTCCGTTTTCGGCACCCATGATCCATACGGCAATGGAGGGGTGGTGGTGCTGTTCTTTGACCAGGTCTGCAATCAAACTCTTGACCACTTCCAGACCCTTGGGTGTGGAGCGCATGGTGTGGATGGGGAATTCCTGGAATACCAGGAGACCGATTTCATCGCAAATGTCCAAGGCCTCGTTGGTGAGGGGGGCTCCGCAACTGCGGATTGCATTGAAACCGGCGTCCTTGACGGCCTGCAGGTCTTTCTTAAGGGCGGGGTTGTGGTCGGTCCAAAGGCCGCCCTCGCTCCACTGCTGGTTGTAGCTGACACCCTGGATCTTGAGGATGGAGTCGTTTAGGTAGTAGTCGCCCTTAATGCAGTCGAACTTGCGGAAGGCAAAGGTCTTTACCACGGGGAAGCTGTACTCGGGAGCTTTGCCCTTGCCAGTCTTGATTTCCAGCTGGGCTTCCAAGGCGAACATGTTGGGCCGGTCCAGGGTCCAAATGCACTTGTCCTTTTTCCAGTCCTTGACCTGGAGTACCAGACGCTGGGTGGTATTCTCCTTATCCAGCTTGGTTTCCTTGATCATCTCATACACGTCGCCGTTGGGGTTACGCATAAGGATACGGATACGGGCCTGGAATCCACGGGGGTTGTTGAAGGAAATGTCAACGGCCACTCTTTCCTGGTCCATGTCGGGTTCCACATGCAAATCGCAGATGTAGGCGGAGCTGCCGAGGATCAGGTCCACGTGACCGAAGATACCTCCGAAGGGGTACTGGGTCCAGGGGAGGCCCACGGGCATTTCGCTGGGGTGCACAAAGCGGTCGTCTGCGCCGTCTTCGCTTTCGCGGCCGAAGTCGATACGGCTATTGGCGTTGCCCATGTTGGCGACACGGACGCAAAGGATGTTCTCGCCAGATGTCTTTATGGCCTTCTGGGTTTCAAGGGTAAAGGGGGTGTAGGCACCAAAGTGGGTACCCAGACGGATTCCGTTAAGCCAGACGGTGGCATGGGAAGCAATTCGTTCGAAACGCAGGAAGATGCGCTTTGCAACCAGTTTGTCGTCGTCCAGCGTAAAACGCTTGAAGTAGAAGGCGCAGTCCTGGGACGTGAGCAACTTGTCGAAGGACCTTTCCCAAACATGGGGAACATTCACGGTTTCGGTGTCGGAGGGATTGGTCGCATACCAGCGGTTGGAGATGCCAGAATCTTCTGTGTCCCATTTCATCTGCCAATCGCCATCAAGGCTCATAATTTTGTTCATTAAGGTCTTCCTTTTATATTTGCCCTCCGAAGATAGAATTTTTCGTGTGCACAATTCTTGTAAACTGAAGGATTTGTTGCTATATTTGGCACACTCGGGGTGTAGCTCAGCCTGGTAGAGCGTCTGCTTTGGGAGCAGAATGTCATCAGTTCGATTAAATTCGCCGGGAGCGAAGCGAACTAGGCGAATTTAAGCCTTGACTTGCTCGAAGAGCAAGCAAGCCCGGAGGGCAAAATGAGAACGAAGTGAACATTTTGGCCATCTGGTTACCCCGGTCTAAAATATGATTGCTACATTTTACCTCATCGGGGTGTAGCTCAGCCTGGTAGAGCGTCTGCTTTGGGAGCAGAATGTCATCAGTTCGAATCTGGTTACCCCGATACAAACGGGCCCCCTGATGGGGGCCCTGTTTGTATCTTAGGACCAGTGAGAACGCCCATCCATGTAAACAAAATAAAACCCGCCAAATAATTTTTTTGTGTTTTTTTGCGGCCCCTGTCGCCATTTACCCCTATTTTTGCATATATTATTCATGATGTTTGAGAACAGGTTCTTAAATACGCCACATTCCTTCGGGCTTATGGCCTGTTTTCTCGTTGTTGCCTTTTCCTTGCTTGGGTGCAGTGAAGAGGTTCCCGTAAAAAAAATTCAGCCAGTCCTGTCATCCTCATCCGCAGTTTCCTCTTCTTCCGAAGAATCTTCTTCCAGCGAGGAAGAATTGCCCAAGGACACCTTGGTGGCAGATTCCGCAGTTGTGCCTCTTGACACTCTAAGTTCATCCTCCTTCTCCAGTTCATCGCAGTCTTCCAGCTCGGAAGCCTCCTCAAGTTCTTTGGAGTCCAGTTCTTCGGAAGAACAACCTTCTTCCAGTTCACAGGCACCCGTGGATACGGCAGCCACTGCACCTGCGGTAACGGAACCCGTGGTGATAGATACCGTGGTGGCAGATTCCACTCCCGTAGAGCCCGCCAAGGATACGGTGGCACAGGACACCACACCCTGTGCCGATGTCCCCGCAACGGTCCTGTGCGACAAGCGTGACGGCAAGATTTACAAGACGGTCCGCATCGGTACTCAAGTGTGGATGGCACAGAACTTGAATTACGTTTCTCATGATAGCTGGTGCTACCGGAACAGTTTGGAAAATTGTTCCGCTTACGGAAGGCTTTACCGCTGGACGGCGGCCCTTGATTTGGACGGTTCCTTTGCTCTTGCAGCGGCAGGGGAGCGCATCGCCGAAAAGCACCGTGGCGTTTGCCCCGAGGGTTGGTTTGTACCGAACAGTGCCGATATGGAAACTCTGGTTCGTTTTGTGCAAGAGTCCAACAAGTCCGCAGGGTTCGCGGGAGAGGACGTTGGTACGAGCTTGCGCAAAGGTGCTGGCTGGGAAGAAAATGACGAAGAAATTGAGGGAACGGACCGCTACGGTTTTGGTGCTATGCCTGCAGGCTACAGGGATGCCAACGGTTCTTTCGCCTTCCTTGGGGAAGAAGCCGATTTTTGGATTGCGGAGGAGGCTGAAAACGGAACCCACGCTCCCTATTGGAACCTTTATTACGCCAACCAGACTTTCCTTGGGGACTACAAACATCCCAAGACATTTGCCTATTCGGTCCGTTGCATTAAAAAATAGGGACGGCTGAAATGTCTTTTGGAAAATCCCTTTGCATTTTGACTTTGTTTGTGGGAACCCTGTTTGCGGTGGAGGTGTTTTCCCTGCCCAAGGTTACGCCAGAACTAAAGTCCAAGGCTCAGGAATACTACAATGATGAATGCAAGGCCTGCCACCGCTGGGGCCGCAAGTTTGCCGCACCGCCCATGAAGGAAAATGTGGCCCAGTATGCGGAAAAACCCGAGGAAATGGTCAAGTATTTGATGCACCCCACTCCAAAACATCCAGAAACCTGGCCCCCGATGGAAATTACTCCGCTTACCGAGGAACAGGCGAAGATGATGACGGCTTGGCTTTTATACATTTTAAGCAATCCGGAGGATCCGGGAAGACCTAAGTAGTTTGGGATGGGAATGAAGTATCTAGTGGCAGGATTTTTGGCTCTTTTGTGCGGCTTTTTCCTTGCCGATTTAGTAGTCCGTCAAAAAATGCCCGAACTGCAGCCGTTGGCACAAGTCCCTTTTGACCATAGTTTGCATGGGGACTCCATTGGGCTGGATTGCAACCATTGCCACGGGGGAGCCCATTTTCAGGGGCACGCTTACATGCCCTCCAAGAAAGACTGCATGGATTGCCATCGTCTCCCGCTGACCGAAAAACCGGGCATAGAAAAGCTGGATTCCCTTTTGGCCCTTTCGGGGGAATTTCCCTGGAACCACAAGAAAGTCCTTCCCGAGCATGTGGTGTTCCACCATGGGCTCCATTATGCGGCAGGGGTGCAATGTTCCGACTGTCACCGGCCTTTGGGCGGTGCGGACTACAGGGGTGGGCTTGCAAAGGGGAAACCGTATTCCATGCAGATGTGCGTGGATTGTCATGCCCGAAAGACTTTCAAGGATAAGGATTTTAAGCCAGCCGCGGTATACTGCGGTGCGTGCCACCGCTAGGGATAAGGTTTATGGATAGGCGTGAATTTATAAAGGCGTGTTCGGTAGTACTCTTGATGCAGGCCCTTGCAGGCTGCAGACGTTTTACTCCCGATATGTCAACGTCTGGCCCTAGCTTGGAAGATTTTGTAAATGAAGTCAAGCTGGCTGTGGCCCGTTCCAGATCTGGCTTCGACTTGGTCCAGATTCCTATGCCATCCGCATTGAAAACCTCTGGGGGTTCTCCCTTGAACCGTTTTGGTATGGCCATAGACTTGGATGCCTGCAACGGTTGCGGAAAGTGCATCTTGGCTTGCATGCAAGAGAATAACGTCCCCCTGTCGTCCAAGGAACGCCGTGCTTCGGGCCAGTTTATGCATTGGATTGAAATGCGTGGTGGTGCACCCTCCATGTGTTTCCACTGTGGGAACGCTCCCTGCGAAAAGGTTTGCCCCACGGGTGCCGCCAGCCACACGCCTGATGGCCTCAGCACCATGATGTACAAGCGTTGCACGGGTTCCAGGTTCTGCGGTGCCAACTGCCCCGTGGGAGCCAGGAAGTTCAACTATGACGACGCTGTCAAGGAGGGACTGTCCCGTCGGTTTAATGACCAAGTGCCCTTGCGGTCCAAGGGCGTTATGGAAAAGTGCTCCTTGTGCTTGCAGCGGTTGCAAGACAGCAAGCATTCCCATATGGCGATGCTTCCGGGAATGGAGTGGCGTGGTGCTGGTGTGCAGACCGCCTGTGCCGTGGCATGCCCCAAGCATGCCATCATTTTTGGAAATTGGCTGGATCCCACTTCTCCTTTGGTAAAGGCCGCCAAACGCAGGAACATTTACGCCCCTGCAGAGGTTGCGGACCTAGACCCTTCCGTAGTTTACCTTAGGGGGAACCGCTAGTGTACAGGATTCCCATATACATAGGTGTGGTCCTGCTGCTTTTAGGGGCGACGGCCTTCGGTGTGTCCCTTTGGGAAGGGCCTGCCGCATGGCATACGGACATGCGTACCCTGTGGGGAACCCCCATTGCACTTTTTGTCCTTTGGATTGGCCTTGCTCATGCGGGGACGTTGATTTCCGCTATTTTCTTGGCATTGGGGTTCCCGCTGGACCGCAGGACTTCCATGATTGCAGAACTGTCCACCCTGTGTTCCTTGGTGGTGGCGGCCATGTTCCCCCTGTTGCACTTGGGTGTTATCGAGAACTTCTACATGGTCATTCCTTTTTTGGATGCCCGCGGGAACTTTGCCAACATACGTTCCCCGCTGGTGTGGGATTTTTGCAGTATAGCTGTCTACGCCGTCGTCTCTACCATTTTCTTTGTGACCCACCTGTTGAGCGAAAAGCGGGAGCCCCTAAAAAAGATGGTACGGCCCATGTCCTGGTTGCTCTTTCCGCTGGTGCTGTGGGTTCATACCGTGGTAAGCCTTGACTTTGCAGTTACCTTTGTGCGTGAGTGGCAGGGAGCCTTTTTCCCGCTTTACTTTATTAGCGGAGCCATATACTCGGGTCTTGCCTTGGTAATCATCCTCTTGATGGCGGAGCACTGCAGGGTGCGACTCCTTGAAAAGTTGATGCTGGCCCTGTCTTGGGTTATGGCGGCATTCTGGCTATGGGAATTCATGCTGAAGGGGACATTCTCCTTCGAGGTGGTGTTCCTGGGGGCCGTAGTTCCCCAGCTCTTGTGGCTACGGCCTATCCGCGACAATTCCTTTGTCATCATGCTGGTGGCGGTTTCGGTCATTTTGTCCTTGGGCCTGGAACGCTATATCCTAGTCACTCCCTCGGAATACAATGTGGGCAACGCCTTTGGCTGGGTGGACCTGGGTCTGGTGGTCTTTTCCCTTGGGCTGTTTGTTACTTTGTTCTTTGTATTGCGGGTGAAACTCCGCAAGCCCTTGGAGGGCGATGACGTGGTCATGGGGGAACTGTCCGTTCAGGACGAAGAGAAAGCCAATCCGGTGGTGGGGGAACTTTCCAACAACTTCCACTTGCTTCGGCTGCCGCTGCTTGTAGGGTTCTTGGTGACGCTCCTTTATGTGCTTTGGGCGGTGTCCGTGGTTCCGGACCCTATGATTTCTCTTTCGGTGGCAAACATCGCTCCCCTTTGTCTGCCCCTGCTGGTCCTGGTGGCCACGGTGACGCTTTGTGCCAAATCCTTCTGGCAGGTCTTGGCACCCAAGGCCAAATATGTGCTTGTGGTCCTGATGGGCGTGGCGGGAATGCTTGTGGGCATGTTCTGGGCTGGCGGCAGTTCCGCTGCGGCACCGGGGGCGGTGTCGGTACAGGAGCTGGCTACGCCCAAGCCCGCAGAAAAAATCTGGGAGGCCCGTTGCGCTTCCTGCCATGGCAGGGACGGCCTGTTCAACGAAAAGTTCGTGCGGGAGTTCTACCCGGTGCCGCAGAAGCTTTCACTGGAAAGGCTGGATTCCCTGGGCATGGACTCCCTGGTTTCTGTCATTTTAAACGGCAGGATTAACATGAACGCCTATGGGGACCGCCTCACGGAAGAAGAGGCCCGGGGGCTGGTCTTTTACATGCGGCTTTTGGCAGGGGAGGGTAAGTAATGGATGCCGTGCTGAACTCCCTGTGTTGCCTGATGGCGTTGGGTTCCTCCATGTTCCTTTGGCGAACTCCGAGGAGTGTGTTTAAGGAGGGTGGGCTTATCACCCTTTACCTGGTGCTGTTCATGACTTTTTCCTACTTAACTATGGAAGGGTCGGACGCGACGCTGGAATACCTGCCTTTGAGGATGCTTGCCCTTTGCATCTGCTTCTCGGTGACCTCTATCCGTAGCCACAAGACCCGTTACCTGGTGATGGCGCAGATCCTGTGGTTGTGGATTGAATTCTTTGGCGGCGTTTCCCTGGTGTACCGTGGGTTGGACATGCCTTGGACCAGGGTCATTGCCATTGGGTCCTGTGCCGCGGGGAGTGTTTTCATGAACCACATCAGCAGGGAAATGGAATTCATACTGATGGTTTATTGGATTGCCATTTGGATGTTTTTCTAGTTCAAGGCCGTTTTTTTTAGGGAAAATCACTCTTTTTTTCAAAAAATCCCTTGACAAGGTCGGGGGTTTATCTATATTTGCGAGCGTCAATTCGACGGTGCTTCATAGCTCAGTTGGTAGAGCCCGCGACTGTTAATCGCGTTGTCCTTGGTTCGAGTCCAAGTGAAGCAGCTTAAACGCCCCGACCTAACGGTCGGGACGTTTTTTTATATCTTTTAAATATGCGAGATTTTTTATCTAGGACGCCGTTATTTACGAAATCCCTATGGGCGGTTTTGTTCTTTGCGGTGTCGGTTTTGGCGGATGCCATCCCTACGGAGGCGTTGAGTACTGCGGGGGCCACCATGCGGGACCAGCAGCTGCGGGAAATCCGTGACATTATGCGGGGTGGCCGTGGTGGCTATGTTGACCTGGGATTTAACTATTTGCCCTTCAGGACCCAGACTCCCTTGGAAAGTGAATTCGGCGAACACCAGGGCTATGCCTTCAAGCACCATGCGGCAGGCTTTGGCAGTGGTGAAATTACAAAGAATAACCACTTGGGTTTTCTGCTGTGGTATGAACGCTCTGGTTGGGACGGAGAGGATTTCTTCTTCTGGCCCATGTACAACGACTTCTCCTTGGCCCGTTCCGTGACCACGTGGGGCCTTAGCTACACCCAGTCCGCTATGAATTTTACCCTTGCGGGCGGTATGCAGCACCAGAACGTGGAGTATGTAGGCGATGTTTATCCCCACGAAAATGACTCCCTGCTCTATTCCTGGGGCCTTGTCCGGTGGGGCAGGACCAGCGTGCAGGGAAGTTTCCACAAGTCCCATTGGCAGTCCGTGCGGATTTCCATGGACCTGGAGTCCAGGGCCGTCTATGGCGGTCGCAAAAGTGGAATCACGACCTATTTCCCCAACATTGACGTGACCCTCTATAACGGGCATGGTGGCGATGACGATTCCGTGCGGGTGTTCTGGGAACAGAACTTGTATGCCCAGGTGCTCTATGGCGAGGTCTCTTTCGATTTCCCCCGCAAGGAGTTCCATTCCGGTGCTTTGAAGTATTACCCCGACCCCTCCCGCATGGTGGCCATAGAGGTCACCTGCCTGCGCCGTAACGTGCGGCCCGGTTCCAAGGACCTGCTTTGGGGTGGCGGCATAGAGCTCCCCTTTGTGCGGTTTGCCTACAATTCCAGTTACGATTACGAGACCTTCTTCCATGCCAAGGGAACTTTCCTGGTGGAGTTCCAGTTTAACCTGGCCACCATTGACGGACTCCTGTTTGCCAGGGGCGGTACCCGCTCCGCACCCATGGAAACCCTGAACATCGAGAAGAAAAAGAATTTCGACAGCAAGGATAATAAGGGCATAGACCTTATGGGTAGCGCAAAGGGTGAGACCAAGACCTTGGACGCCAAGGGTATCCGCTACGAAAAGGCCGATTCCGAAGGAGGCAAGTGATGAAGTCCATAGCTTTGCGTTTGTCCCTGATTGTCGTGATTGCGGCCTGCTGCCTTGCCTTGACCGGTTGTATCAGCCATTGGTTCGAGGATTCCACCACCCGCTTGCAGATTGAAAACAGGACGGGCTCCGATATTGTCGAGATAGACATCTTGTCGAAGGATGGAAAGACCGTCCGTCCCTGGATCCAGGACACCATAAAGGCTGGGGAAATCAGCCGTGTCTACGAGGAAGACTGGGTAGGGGATTTCAGTGGCCGAATCCTGTATGCCAATAGCCTAGGCATTGGTGTGCAAAAGGGCTATTTTGACATAGAACTGTCTGGTGGGAGCATCTACTTGGTGTTTACCCGAAACGAAGACGGAACCCTCCATTTTGAATCCCGTTAAACCCCGATTATTTGATACTTTACTACATTAATCCATAGTGCAGATAACCAAGTTAAAGATATTCGGATTTAAGTCTTTCGCTCAGAAGACCGAAATCAATTTCCCCACCAAGGGCCTTACCGCGGTGGTGGGTCCCAACGGCTGCGGAAAGTCCAACATTACCGACGCCATCCGCTGGGTCCTTGGCGAACAGCGCGCTGCAACGCTCCGTATGAGCAAAATGCAGGACGTGATTTTTAGCGGTACCGAAGAACGTGCCGCCATGAGCCTTGCCGAAGTTTCTATTGTCATCGACAACAGCGATGGCGCCCTGAGTTCCGAATATTCCGAGATTATCGTCACCCGCCGCGTGCACAGGGACGGTACCGGTGAATACCTGATTAACAACCAGGAGTGCCGGTTGAGGGATGTCCACGCCCTGCTGTTTGACTCGGGCCTGGGCTCCAGCACCTATTCCCAGATGAACGCCGACATGATCAAGGCGGTGCTTTCGGACAAGGCGGACGACCGTCGGGTGCTTTTCGAGGAAGCCGCCGGCGTGAGCAAGTACCGCCAGCAGCGTAAAGAAGCGGTTCGTCAGCTGGAACGTGTCCAGCTGGACATGGCTCGCGTGGAGGACAACCTCCGCAGTGTCCGCCGTTCGGTGAAGCTTTATGAGACCCAGGCCGAAAAGGTCAAGGAATACAAGTGGCTTAGCGGTCGCCTCCGCAATCTGGACCTGTCTGTCAGTTTGGATAAATTTGAAGATTTCAAGGAAAGCCTGGAAACCCTGGATACCACCAGCCGCCGCATGAACCACGAAGTGGAATCGGCAAAGACCAAGGCTATGGAACTCCAGACCAAGATAGACGAAAAGAAATTGGCCATTAGCGAGGACGAGAACAATTACCGTGATTTGGAACGGGAAGTGCAACAGGCTACCCTTGCCCTGAACGACTTGAACAACCAGGTGATCCGCCTCAAGGATTCCATTACCGCGTTGGAAACCGCCAATGAAAAGGCGCAGACCGAGATAGAAACCAGCGAAACCAAGGTTTCTGAATTGAAGGGTGAACGGGAACGTCTGGAACAGGAAAACGAAACCCTTAGGAGCGACAACGGTATCGAGGAACTGAACGCCCGCCTGGAGCGGGAACGGGAAGTCCTCCAGGTCATGCGGGACAAGCTGGATGACCTGCGGAACCAGTCCAGGGAGCTTTCCAACGCCCGTTTGACGGTGGCCAACCGCTACAATTCCCTCCAGGGCCGTTTCGAACGCCTGGATGCGGAATCCGACATGCTCAAGTCCAACATTTCCCAGTGGAATGGCGAGGCGGAAAACCTCCGCAGGCAAAAGGGCGAAGCGGAAAACGCCATCCGCGACATGGAAGAGGGCATCCAGAATGCCACCCGCGAAAGGGAACTCCTGGAAGAACGGAAGAGTTCTTGCCAGTCCCAGCTGGAAAACAACGAAGAAGAATTGCAAGGGTTGCGGCAGTCCCTGGTGGATCTGTCCAGCGAAGAGGCCTCCCTCAAGTCCCGCGTAGAAGTTTTGCAGAGCGTGGTGGACCAAGGTGCCGAAGCCGGACGCTGGCTCAGGGAAAACCGCGGCCACCTGATGAAGGGCCTGCTTTCGGAACGCCTGAATGCACCTGCAGAAATCGCCCCCCAGGTGGAGGCCGCCCTTGGAGACGCTCTGGAATCCGCCATTGTTTCTGGTGACTGCGTCGTGGAAATTTTACAGGCCTTAAAGGCCGAAAACGTGGGCCGTGCCATGCTGGCCCTTGCCGATGCCAATGCGAACCTTCAGGTCCCTGCCGTAAGTGGCGATGGGGTGAAGGGACCGCTGAGTCAGTTTGTGACTTGCGACGGCGAAATTGAGAATCTGGTCAAGAACCTCCTTTCCCGGTACATACTGGTGGATTCCATGGATAGGGCCCTGGCCATGGCCAGGGGTGGGGAACGTCTTGACCTTTGCTTTGTGGCAGACAGTGTGGTCTTCAGGGCCGACGGTCTGGTCCGCAGTGGCGGAACTTCTGGCGGTGCCCTTACCCGCAAGAACGAGATTGCAGAAGCGGAACAGCGCTTGGAAGAAGTCCGCTCTAGCCTGGAGCAGAAAAAGTCCGAAATCCAGCGGGTGGAAGACCTTATGGAAGAATCCCGCCAGATGTTGCAGTCCCTTTCCGCAGAGATTCTGGAAAAGGGCGACGCCATCCGTGCCGGCGAAGCGGGAATTTCTATCCAGCGTAACATTGTGACCTCTTGCGAAGGCCGCCTCACGCAGCTGGAAACATCCATTGCCGAAAGCGAGACCCGCATTTCCAACGCCGAGGATTTGAAGAACGGTGACGAGGAACTGGCCCAGGCCAAGCAGGACATGGACCGCGCCGAGCAGGATTACGGCCGCGTTAATGACGAACTTACAGAACAGGAAACCCTGTTCCGGGAAAAGGACGAGGAAGTCCGCGACCTGGAACGTTCCGCCCAGAACACTACTGCAAAGTTGGCCCAGAACATGGGACGGCTCCGCAACATCGAAGACCAGGTGCAGTTCCTGGAAGAGACCATCCGCACCCGCCGTGGAGAAATTGAGAACAACAAGGTTTCCATGGAAAGGGCCTCTACCGACATTCAGGGTTTTGGCGACAGGATTCAGGAAAAGGATTCCGCCCTTCGTGAATTGGAAGGCCGCCGTGACGCCGCCCGTGAACGTTACGAGGTGGTGAGTGGGGATTTGGATACCTGGCGTGGCGAACTGGACAGCCTTCGCGACGACATGATCGACAAGATGAAGGAACTGAACGAGGTGGGCCGCAAGCAGGAAGCCTTGCAGTCCAACCTGGAACGCCTGAATGAACGCGTTCAGAACGAATGGACCTTCGACCTGTCCAATCCCGAGGAATTTGAAAGGGTGGAATACAGCCAGCCCGAGGCGGACAAGGAAATCCGCGAGCTCCGCGGGAAAATCAAGGAATTGGGTCCCATCAACGTGAACGTGATGGAAGACTACGAAGACGAAAAGAAACGCTTGGAAGAGGTGGAAGTCCAGTTCAACGATTTGGACAAGGCCAGGGCCTCTCTGGACCGCACTATCGCCAAGCTGGACGATATCGCCCGTACCCGTTACTTGGAAACCTTCGAACGCATTCAGAAGAACTTCCAGTTTGTGTTCAGCAAGCTGTTCCTGAACGGCGAAACCAAGATGTCCCTGGTGGAAAAACTGGACGAAAACGGCAAACCCGGCGACATTCTGGATGCAGACATCGAGATTAACGTGCGGCCCACAGGCAAGAAGATGCGTGGCATCAAGGCCCTGTCCGGCGGTGAACATGCCCTGACGGCGACGGCCCTGCTGTTTGCCATCTATATGGAAAAGCCTTCGCCCTACTGCGTGCTGGACGAAGTGGACGGCCCGCTTGACGATGCCAACGTGGGCCGCTTCATGGCGCTGCTCCGCGAATTCAGCAAGCAGACCTTGTTCATTGTGGTGACCCACAACAAGCGTACCATGGCCGAAGCCGACATGCTCTATGGCGTGACCCAGGAAATCAAGGGTATTTCCCGCATTGCCAGCGTGCAGCTGGCCGACGCCACAAGATTCGCGATCTAATGACCGTTCGCGCTATAATTCGGCATTCAGGTACAGGGCTGGCGCTCACTCCCACCTAAAGGTGGCCATGCCCACATAAGCGCTAAAGCGCTAAGTGGTCAAAGGTCGCCCCACGACTGGGAAAACTATATGCTTGTTGCTCACGGGGGACTGTCCTGCTCCATTAAAAAAGAACTATGTTGCCACTTCGGAATTTTAAGGCTTTAAAAGGTTTTCTTTTTGCGGCGCTTTCTGCCGTGTGCTACGGCACGAACCCGCTTGGTGCTTTGAACCTTTATGCCCAGGGCTATTCGCCGGAAACGGTCCTCTTTTACCGGTTTTTTACGGCGGCCCTGCTCCTGCTGGTTGTTTTGCTGACCCAAGGGGCCCATTTTAAGGTTGCCCTCAAGGAATTGGGGGCCCTTGTGGCTTTCGGCTTCTTGTTTGCGGTAAGTTCCCTGACCTATTACGCCTCCTTCAAGTTCATGGATGCGGGGCTTGCCTCCACGCTCCTGTTCCTTTACCCGCTGGAAGTCTCTGTGCTGATGGCAGTCTTTTTCAAGGAAAAAATAAAGGTCTGGACCGTTGTTTCCATCGCCATTTCCATGGTGGGAGTCGCCCTGCTGTACAGGGGAGGGGACGGCGTGGCCTTGAGCACGGTGGGCCTTTCGCTGGTGTTTGTCTCTTCTCTTTCGTACGCCATCTACATGGTGATGGCGAACCGTGTCCGTTTGCAGATGGGTTCGGTGAAGATGACCTTTTACGCCATCGTCTTTTGCATGCTATTCTTGCTGATTTACGCGGTAACCCTTGGCTCGGGACTCCCCCCGGTGTTTGTGCAGGCCAGTTCCTGGGGCTGGGGCTTTATGCTTGGCGCCGTACCCACGGTGCTTTCGCTTATATTCATGGTGAAGGCGGTAAAGATTATCGGTTCTACGCCCACCGCCATTCTGGGGGCTTTGGAGCCCGTAACCGCCGTATCCATTGGCGTGCTGGTCTTTGGCGAAATCCTGACGGGCCGCCTTATGGTGGGCATCGCCTTGATTCTGGGTTCCGTGGTGCTGATTGTGGCCAAGGGAAAATGAGTATTTGTTAAATTAGAACCATGCAGTGTAAATGTTCAAAATGCGGTAAGGACTTTAATGACAAGGTGGGCATGTCCCCCATGGAAAGTAACCTTGCCATCCGTTACCGCAACAAGGTAGGCAATATTTGCCCCGAATGCCAGGCCGAAATCCGCAAGACCAGGCGGGGGAGGTGGCAACTGGTCTTCTGGAACCTGAAAGTGGCCCTCTATTGCCTGCGTTTTCTAATGCTGTTCGCCATCCCGTTTATCGCCCTTATTGCGTGCTTGGCTTTTTTTGTCTTGTAGTGGGGATTTTCTTACATTTTAAGCAAAAAAAGACCCGGTTTGAACCGAGTCCTTTTTAGTAGCGGGGGCAGGACTTGAACGCTGCGACCTTCGGGTTATGAGCCCGACGAGCTACCAACTGCTCCACCCCGCGTCGAGGTATGCCCATATATAGTAAAAAACGCGTTTTTTGTCAAGTTTTTGGCTCCAATATACTATTTTTGTAACAAAATGAGGCTCCCAGATGAACAAGGCAATTGAAAAATCCCGCATTTTATTCTTGGATACGGTACCGCTGGTGCGGCTTTTGCAGATGCATCCGGACTATTACCCCTCTATTTCCGAAATTCTGGATATCGTTTACGAAGACAATAAGCAGCTTTTGGTTTCTTCTGTTACTTTGTACGAAATAAGCCGCCGGGCCTTTGAAAGCGGGGAGGGGGTCCTTTCACGCCAGTATCGGGAGTTCTTTGAGCATTCTCGCAATGTACGCTGCTGCGATGTGACTTCGGAGGTTTCCGTGAAGGCGGCGGAACTCTATGCGGCCTCGCAAAAGACCAACCATAAGCTTACCGAAAGCGAGTCCTTACGGCTGGCTACCGCCTTTGTGAACGGCGCGGACTGCATTGTAAGCGAATGTGGCGCCTTCCGTGATGCGACGGATATCCCTGCCGTCTCTTTGGACGAAATTTAAGGGCTGAATTTTACTAAATTTCCTCCGTAAAATTACGGAGTTTTTATGTCCAACTACTGTCCTGTTATCGGTCTTGAAATACACTGCCAGCTCGCTACTAAGACGAAGATGTTCTGCGGCTGCGAGATCGAAGTGAATACGACCCCCAACAAGCATGTTTGTCCCGTGTGCCTGGGTATGCCCGGTGCTATGCCGGTGCCCAACAAGAAGGCTGTGGAATATGCCATTCGTTTGGGCCTCGCCTTGAACTGCGAAATCGACCTAAACGCCATGTGGACCCGTAAGAACTACTTCTATCCGGACTTGCCCAAGGGTTACCAGATTACCCAGACGGGTGGACTTCCGGTGTATGACCATCCCATTTGCAAGAATGGTTGGTTGGAAATCGTCAAGGAAGACGGCACCAAGAAGCGTGTGGGCATTACCCGTATCCACATGGAAGAGGACGCCGGTAAGCTTATCCACGACATGAGCCCTACAGATTCCCATTTCGACGCCAACCGTTGCGGTACGCCCCTTTGCGAAATCGTGACGGAACCGGATATCCGTAGCCCCGAAGAGGCGGTGCTTGTCCTCAAGAAGATCAAGCAGACTTTGGAATACACCCAGGTTTCCAACGCCAACATGGAAAACGGCAACATGCGCTGCGACGGCAACATTTCTCTGCGTAAGAGCGAAGACGCCCCCTTCGGTATCCGTGCCGAAATCAAGAACCTGAACAGCTTTACCAACCTAGAAAAGGCCCTGTACTGCGAAATGAACCTGCAGGCCTCCACGCTGGATGCCGGCAAGGAAGTGGAACAGTGCACCAAGCGTTACGACCCCAACGCCGACAAGACTATCGTGATTCGTTCCAAGGAAGACGCTCACGACTATAAGTACTTCCCGGAACCGGACATGGTCCGCCTCGTGACCGACCCGGCCTTTGTAGAAGAAATCCGCCGCACGCTTCCGGAACTGCCGGATGCCCGCCGCGAACGCTTCATGAAGGACTACGGTGTTTCCGAATACGACGCCCAGGTGCTGACTGAAGACCGTGACGTGAGCGAGTGGTACAATACCGCCGCCAAGAACTGCAAGAACGGCAAGGTGCTTGCCAACTGGGTGATTACCGAACTTTTGGCCAAGGTGAAGGAACTGGAAGGCGGCCTGTCTGCCATCAAGATCAAGCCGGAACAGCTTTGCACCCTGGTGAACCTGATTGCCGACAACACCATCAACGGAAAGATTGCCAAGACGGTTTTTGCCGAAATGTTTGAAACGGGCAAGGATCCCGAAGCCATCGTGAAGGAAAAGGGCCTGGTGCAGGTGACCGACACCGGTGCCATCGAGGCGGTGGTCCGTGAAGTTTGTGCCGAGAACGCTTCTCAGTTCGCCGAATTCAAGGCGGGCAAGGTGGCCCTGAAGGGCTTCCTGGTGGGCATGACCATGCGCAAGTCCGGCGGCAAGGCCAACCCGGGTCTGGTGAACCAGATTCTGGACAAGCTGGCTAAGGAATAGTTTTTGATGCGCAAGGCAATTCAAAGAGGTATGATGGCAATCCTTCTTGCCCTTTGTCTTGCTGTGCCTGCCTTTGCTGCCGACAAGCTGGACCATTACGACAGCGCCTACGTGAGCACGCTGAACATGACCGACGAGGAAATCGCGGAACTGTATGGCGTCGACAGCACCAAGCTGAACCAGGGCCCTACACTCCAGCAAATCAACGAAGAAAACCCGACATACGTGAAGCGCGACTATGACCACCGGCAGCAGGTGATTGTGGGTAGCGTCATCATGTTTTGCGTGGCTCTTGCCATGGTCTTAATGAATAACTACAACCCGAAACGATAACAGGTATCAGTATGTCTTACACAGACGAAGCAAAACAGAATTTCAAGACCCTTTCCAAGAATCCCTATCCGGGACGCGGCATTGTGCTGGGCACCAGCGCCGACGGTAAGTCCTTTGTGCAGGTCTATTGGATTATGGGCCGTAGCGTCAACAGCCGTAACCGTGTTTTCGAGATGGAAGCCAAGACCGGCTTTATGAAGACCAAGGCCTTTGACGAATCCAAACTTACGGACCCGCACCTGATTATCTACTACCCGGCGCGTCATACCGCCGACGTGCAGATTATTACCAACGGCGACCAGACGGACACCATCTACGATGCCATCCGTTTGGGCGGTACCTTCGAGAGCGCCCTTGCCACACGCCAGTACGAGGATGACGCGCCGAACTTTACGCCCCGCATTTCGGGCATCCACTACAAGAACGCTCAGCCCGCCTTGTACAAGCTTTCCATCCTCAAGAGCCGTAACAACTGCGAAGATGCAGGTTGCGAACGCATGACTTTCGAGTTCGAGAAGGCCCTGCCGGGTCTTGGCCACTTCATCAGCACCTACGAGACCGACGGCAATCCCATTCCCAGTTTCAAGGGATTCCCGCAGCTCATGCCGATTTTTGCCAATGCCGAAGACACCCTCAAGAAGTACTGGGCCGCCCTCGACAAGGACAACAAGGTTTCCCTGATGGTCAAGTGGATTGACCGCAAAACCTTCAAGGCTAAGACCTTGATTGTGAATAAAAACAAGTAGTTTGTTGGGCGGTATCGCCGCGACTATTTCTCCACCACATTCCCAAGGATGTGGTGGATTTTTTTGATGCCGTTGAAGGCCTGCGTGTTGGCGATGTAGTAGAACATCTGCTCTGCCAACGCCTCGGTGTTGAAATCATAGGAGGGAATTCGTAGCAGGTAACTTTCTACGGAGTTGTCGAAGGCGATAAAGGCAGGTCCCGAAACAGGTTCGGGAATTTTCAGGTGGTCTTCTTCGACCATTTCCATAAAGATTCCCGCCACTTCGTCATTGACGCATACCCAGGGCATGTTTGCCTTGCGGGACTTTTGGTGCGCTATGGCCTGCAGAGCGAGTTCTTTTAGCTTTTCCTTCTCCAGGGAACGGGTCATAATATCTACGGAAAATTTTTCCACTTTTTTACGGGCCATTTCCCTGTAATCCCAGGGGCTTGCGAATTCGTCATCTACGTAGGGGTGAACCGTCAATCCTGATTCTTCCAGTCCAGCTAGGCGGTCCTTGGACCAGGAACTTCCATGGTAGGGCGAAAAATAAGCCGCTTCGGTTACGCCTTGCCCAAGCAGGTACTTGCCGATTTCTTTTCCGGGTTGCTTTCCGAAGGTGGAATTGAAGAACATCCAGTTGTCTTTCCGCAAAAAGTTCTTGGGCACGGAATCGATGGGATGTTCCCACCAAACGGCAACGGGAATCTTGACGTTAGAGAAAAAGTATAGCAGGGGTCTGGCGTCTTGTACCAGGAGCGTGGAAAGGATGGCCCCTACGGCATTGGGGTGTTCCGATAGCTTGCAGGGTTTTCCGCTGCGGTCGATGAGTTTTCCCGAAGCCTCGTTGAACCCGAAAAGGGTGAGCTTGTAGTTGTCCCTGCCTGCGGTTTTATAAATCAACCTTAAAAAGTCTAGTTCCCTTTCGCTTTCGGCGGTAAAGCCGCCCCAACTGTTGCAACGTGTGACAAAGATGATTTCACTTAGGGGAGAGTTGACTTTTTTATAGGGATTGATTTTGAAATAGTAGCGCCGGCCTTGTTTGTGGAGTGTTCCCCGTGCCACCTTTTCGGCAAGGAAATGGCGTAAGGTGACTGGTGAAACGTCGTAGCGGGTGCAAAGTTCCTTGGACAGGGGCAGGGGCTCAGAAGGCTTGAAAAATCCTTGGGCGAAATCCCGGTCAAAGCCCTTGGAAATCTTTTCGAGACCTTTTTCCGGTGTGTTGGAGGCGTCTGTTGTTTTTGGGGCGTTACCCCAGAAGCATCCTTTTCCTTGGATTCTGCATATTTTGCCTTTGCTTTCCAGTTGGGCGAGAGCCGCCTGCACCGTTGCGGACGATGTTCCCAGGGACTTCATGAGGGTTCGTATGGATGGAAGCCTGTCACCATCCTTAAGACCCATTTCCTGCAGAACCTTGACAATCCGCTGCTTCATGCGAAACTACCCCCGCAGTTTGTTTAGCACTTCCTGAAGTTCCTTGGGCAGGGGGCAGTCCTGGACGGTATTTTTTCCCTCCCAGGGGTATTCCAGACGGCAACTGTGCAAGAACAGCCTGTTCAGCCCGTACTGTTTTTTAAAATCCCGGTTCAAGGCAAAATCGCCATAGCGGGTGTCTCCCAGTAGTGGGTGCCCAATGCTTGCGAAGTGGGCCCTGATTTGGTGCATGCGTCCCGTTTCCAGGTTGATTTTCACCAGGTCGTAGCCATTGTAGCGCGACTTGACGCTGTAATGGGTAATGGATTTTTTCCCTTTTTCGTCTACCTTGACCTTGGAACCTTTCGCATTGTCGGTGCGGGCCAGGGACGATTCTATAGTCCCCTTGTCTTTTTCCAGGTTCCCCTTGACCAGAGCCAGGTAGAATTTCTTGACTTCGTGTTCTCGGATGAGGCGGGTCAGGTCCCGCAGGGTGTCCCCGTGGAGCGCCACCAATAAGAGGCCAGAGGTTTCCTGGTCCAGGCGGTGGGCGAGGGTAGGCTTAAAGTCTAATTTTTGTTCGCGGCCCCATTCCCACAGGTATTCCACCAGGCTTTCGCCGGGGCGTGTACCGCTTCCCGGTTGGCTGGCCAGTCCCGAGGGCTTGTTCACCACCAGGTAGTCTTCGGTTTCAAGGACAATGTCCAGTTCTTGTTTTTTCCAACCGGAATCTTTTTTTGCGGTTGTGGAATTCTTGCCCCAAGAGTTACTTACGGGAGTGTTTTCTGCATTGGAAACGCTTTTCAAGTTTTCATAGATGCAGACGGTGTCCCCTTCTTGGAGCATCTGGTTTGCTTTGCCGATGACTCCGTTGACGCGGACCTTCTTTTTACGCAGGATGGCGAAAAATACGGACAGGGATTCCTCGGGAAAAGCCTTACGGAGGAACCGGTCCAGGCGCATGTTGGCAAAGTTACGGTCAATGGTGCGGGTAATCATAAGTCATCTTCTTTTTGCAAAATAGGCCAGTCGCACACCGTCGGCGGCGCTGGTGACAATGCCGCCGGCGTATCCCGCTCCCTCGCCAAGGACAAAGAGTCCTTGGGTATTCACGCTTTCCAGCGTCTGGCTGTTTCGGGTGATGCGTAGGGGGGAACTGGTCCTTGTCTCGGGAGCCACAATCAATCCCTCGTTAATAAATCCGGGAATTTTCCTGTCAAAATTTAGGAAACCCTCATAGAGGCTTTGGCAAATCCGCTGGTCCAGCCAATCCCAGGTGTTGGTGGCTGTAAGCCCGCAAGGGTAGGTAGATTTGGGCAATTTTTTTTCCAACCGGTGTTCCATAAAGGCCTTGATGGACTGTGCCGGAGCGCGGTAGTCTTTGCCTCCCACGTCAAAGGCGTCCGCTTCCGTTTTTCGCTGGAATTCCAGCCCGCCAAAAAGGCTCTCGCTTTTTTCTACGGGAACCACGATGGCTCCGTTGGCAAAGGGACCGTTGCGCCTGCTGTAGCTCATGCCGTTGGTGGCAAGGGTCCCTTCTTCTGAGGCACAAGGCACCAGGACTCCGCCGGGGCACATGCAAAAGCTGTAGGCAGAACAGGTCTTGTTCAGGGTAGGGGCGGTCAAGAAGTATTCCGCACTGCCTGTGAGCCGGGTGTCCACCCTGGGGCCCAATTGCCGCAGGTTGATAAGGATCTGGGGGTGTTCTACCCGCACGCCCATGGCAAAGGCCTTGCTTTCCAGAGTCACGCCACGGCTGTGGAGCAGTTCATAAATTCCTCGTGCCGAATGCCCTACGGCAAGCACCAAGGCCTCGCAGGGAATCCATTTCCCTTGCAGTTCGCCCTCTTTTTCAATTTTGATGGCGGTAATGGCGTTGTTCTTGATTTCGATATCCGTCAGGGCGGTATAAAAGTGGATATGCCCGCCGAGCCTTGCGATTTCGGCGCGAATCTTGCGGAGCATCAGCATCAGCCTGTCGGTGCCGATGTGGGGCTTTGCAAAAGTTATAACATCCGGGTCTACGCCAAAGTCCACCATGTCCCGCAACACCTGTTCCGAAAAGGAATTCCTGCTTCGGGTGTTCAGCTTGCCATCGCTAAAGGCACCGGCGCCGCCCTCCCCAAAAAGCACGTTACTGCGGGAATTGAACTTGCGGTCCACAAAGAACCTGCGGATGTCGCGGAAACGTTCCTCTACGGGTTTGCCCTGCTCGTAAAGGTTCACCTTGTAGCCCTTGCGCAACAGGTGCAGTGCCGCCCATAGCCCTGCAGGGCCAGCCCCCACGATGGCGATTTCGCTGGGTAGCGCAAGGTTACCCTGTAGGGATTCCTCCGGCGAATCTTTTTGGGGAGGGCGCGCCTCTATGAGCCCGCGCGCATTGTTCCCAGTGGTTCTAAGCTTGCTGTTGGTTTCAAAACGCAGATTGTAGGACCAGTGGGGGTCCCCCTTACGGCGGCTATCCAGCGAAAAACGCTCCACCACCAGATTGAAAATCTGGTCCGGGTGGAGTTTCAGATTCTTGGCAAGAGCTTCCCGGTACTGGCCCTTCTTGTTCAAGGCTACGGGAAGTTCGTGGAAGCAGTAAGAGTACATGGCACTTGCCGCTGGCGGCAACCATTAGAACACGTAGTTCAGGTTGATGCCACCGTAAATGTCCTTGTATTCGTTGGACAGGTAATCCGGACGGTAGAAGAAGGCCGCACCGGTATACCAGTCACTGTAGAAGTGCTTGTTATGGTTTATCCGCAGGTTGATCTTCCCCAGGACATCCATTTCAGATTCGTCGTAATCCTTGTCGGACTCGGTCCATTCCGTAACCATGGTACGGAACTGTCCGTTCAAGGTGAGGATCAGGAAACGGTTCTTGAAGGGGATTTCCAACTCGTCTTCCACGGTAATTTCGCTTTCTTCCATCTCGTTGCGGTTATAACTCTTGAGCCTCATGGTCACCATGAACAAGTTCTGCAATCTGCTCAGGGTGGTAGTGATGGACAGGGGGTAGGCCTGTTCAAAGTAGTCGCCGCCGCCGTAGTAGTAGCCCAGCTTGGCCCAGGTGGTGTCTTCCAAATCCATGTCCAGTTCGTCTAGCAGGCTATCCTTGTGGAACACGGACAGGTCGGAGCGCAGGGTCCAACGGCCATTGATCTTGAACACGGACTTGGCGGCCTTGAAGGAAACGCCAGCCTTGATATTCTGCTTCAGCAGGCGTTCTTCAAATTCAGAGGCCAGGTAGGGCTCGTCGGCAAGGGCCATGTAGTCCATCCAGCGGGTGGAATCCACCATGACCGTGTCGCCGGCTCCATTCGCCACGGCAATCTTTTTACCCTTTCCTGCAGAGAAGTAGTCGTCTAGGTAAACGCCATCTTCCAGGATGTAGTTTCCACGGAGTTGGGTGGGGCGGTACTGGCTCCGGTATTCAAGGTTGTAACCTGCATTGAATTCCAGGCGGGGGTTCACGGTAAACGTGTTATTTAAGCCTGCAGTATGGATGTACCTGGTACGGTCGTTGTCCAGTTCGTGCTTGTCGAACCAGTCACTGTCTTCATCTTCGGTAATGCCAAAATGGGTGCCTTCGGCAAGGCCCACCAGATTTTTCTTTCTGCCATGGGCGGCGTTTTCGACGTTGATCTGGTAGTTGAGTCCCAGGGTCCAGAACTTCTTGATACCCTGCTCAAAGGTTGCGCCAAATTCACGAGTGTTGGAAAGCTGGTCGGGAGAACCTGCGCTATAGTAGTTTTCGCCAATGTACTTGAAGTGGCCATGGATGCGGGTCCTGTTGACGCTCCAATCCAGGGAGGCTCCCAAGGCGAAATTCTGGCTGCCCCAGTGCTGTCCCAGTACCTTGTCGTCGTCGCTGTCGCTTTCTTCGATGGCCTGCAGGTTTTTCGCCTTGTCAATCAAGTAATGCAAGGTGGAAATCATTTCGCTCTTGGTCATGTTGGTGTTGTCGCCAAAGATTTCTTCCAGCTCGGCGTTGGAGAGCATGTCGATACGGCTCTCGTTTTGCATCAGGGAGCGCAGCAGGTTCATGCTGGATGTGTTCAATCCGGCATTGGAGAACACTTTGTTGATGGCTCGTTGACGTGCCGCATCCGTGGTGTCGGCGTGGCCCACGGCAATCTGTCCGTTCAGTTCAATGTCGCCGGGGAAGAACAGCCAGTTGCCCTCGGCGTACATGGTGAAGGATTCCTGCAGGGGGTCGGTAGTGAGGGTGCCCTTCTTGGCTCCATCGCGGAGCAGAGGGTCTTCCAGTTCGTCGTTGGCGTAAATAACGCCCAGCTTGCCGTCAAAGCGGCGTACGGGAGCCCACTTTGCAAATCCACCATAGGCAATGCGTTGGGCCTGGGCTTCTCCGTCGTCAATATATTCGTTGTACAGGTAGGGGTGCCGGTTATCGGGAACCAGGGAACGTTTGGCTTCGCCAAAGAATCCGCCTACCTGGAACAGGGGCTGGTCCGCATTGTTCTTTAACAGGGACAAGGTGTACTCGGCACCGAAAATGGGGAGCCCCGCCATGTAAATGTCGCCGCCCACCAACTGGAAATCGCCCAAGGTGGCACTATTGTAGTTGTCGCTATAGCGCAGGGTTACGGGGTTGGGGGAGAAGTGGTTCCAGGAATCCGAGGTAAGGTCCATATTGAATTCGATGGTCTTACCGTCAGAGGAATTCATGAGCAAGTAGGCCGAGGCGTTGGCGCCGAATCCGGGAACCTGGAAATAGTTCTTGTAGCGGTCCCCCTTATATACGGTGTCCTGTCCCGTGATTTCGGGTTCGCTCTTGTGGTGGGTACGGGTACGCACGTAATGGTAGTTTCCGCCCAACATCACGTTGCCCAGGATAGACCAGCCCGCTTTGGTGCTGTCTTGCTTGTTGCTATCGTCAAAGACATCGGGAGCTTGGTCCGAGGGATTTAGTGCCTTGCGTTCCACACCTGCTACCTCGGGTTCGGGCGGCAAGCTCGAGAGGATTTCTTGGGCCTTGTCGCTAAAGTTCGCCTTGTTGTTCCTGGAATTTTCCAAGACTTCGGTGCCAAGCACTTCGGTAGAGGCAATGCCCACGGTGTTTTGTTCCACGGCACTGTTGTTGAATTTCAGGATGGTGTTGCCCATGTTCACCAGGCCCGTGCCGTTTTCGGTAAACTTGGAAGAGGACACGGAGCTTTTGGAAAGGTTGGAATTCAAGAGGGCTACGTCATTGTGGTCGAAGGTGCTCCTTTCGATTTCGGCCTGGGAGTAGCTAGAAAGGTTCAATGCCACCTTGTTGTTCTTGAAGGTGCCGCCGCTTATGGCAAGGGAGGCGTTCCTGGCGTAGATACCGTAGGCCGAGGCTCCTTCTATGGTGGAGTTCTCCAGCTTCAGGTTTCCGTTTTCCACCACGATGCCGTTTTCGGCGTTTTGAATTTGGGCGTTACGGATTTCGGAATTGTTTTCGCCGGTTATGACCACGCCCTTCCAGTCGCCTGCAGAGGGCTTTTCCAGGGCGGAACGCATTACCACGGGCTTTCCGCTATTGCCTGCGACCACCAACTGTCCTTGATTCACGTTGAAGGAACTGCCCTTGGTAAAGAGGAGGGTAACGCCGGATTCGATGACCAAGACCGTGTTGGGTGCAACGGAAACGGTTCCGTTCACTAGGTAGGGGGACTTGTCCGCTTTCAGGAATCCACGGAGTTCTCCGCTAAGTTCCGTGCCGCTAAGCATTGTGGCTGCGGGTTCAGCAGGCACTGCTTCCACGGGGGCGGGAACGGCTTCCGGTGCAGGGGCTGCCACCGCTTCGGGAGCGGGCTCGACAGGAGCGGCCTCGACAGGTGCCGCCGCTTGTTCTGCAGGAGCTGCGGTTGAGTCTGCGGGTGCGGCGACGGCGGTTTCTGCAGGTGCTGCCGGGGCAGTGGCCGGTGCCGCTTCAGGTGCGGGTTGGGCGACGGGAGCCTCGGTTGCTGCGACAGGTTCGGCTGCCGGTGCCGGTTGTGCAACAGGTTCTGCCGCTGCGGCGGGTGCCGCAGGCTGGGGAGCAGGAGCCGCTTGCGGGGCTACGGCCGGCTGCGCTACTGGTTGTGCAGCGGCCGCAGGAGCGGCGGGTGCTGCAGCTGGTGTCGGTTGTGCCGCGGGTGCGGGTTGAACGGCAGCAGCAGGAGCTGCTGCGGGTGTTGGAGCGGGTGCTGCGGCAGGGGTCCCCTGGGCTATGGACAGCCCAGTTCCCAAAAGCATCAAGGCAATAGAACTCTTAAAAATACTCTTCATTAACGGACCTCGTAAACTTTCTGGGCTTTAATCTGTTTGCCGTTCTTCATGATGACAAGAATGTCAATGGTAGTCTTCTTGCCGTATTCAAGTATCACGGGCACGGAGAATTTCAGTTCTGAAATCTGCTGGTTCCCTTCCTGGTATAGCAGGTTGTCGTTCCCCTGTCTTACCACCACGCGCTTCACGTGGTTGGGATCCTGGTTGGGGACTCCGCTAATGCTAAAGTCCATGGTCTTGATGAAGGTGTTCTTCACTCCCCTGGGCGGTGGCGGTATGCGCAGGCGTTCCACACTGCCCTTGCTCAGCTCTATGGTGGCCTGGTTCTTGGGGTAGCAGCCCAATTCACGCTGGAGTGTCACGTTGTTGCCTGCCTGGTCCTTCGCTATGAACTTGTAGGTGTGGAGGCCAGGGTTCAGCTTGAAGGTAGAGTAGGCGTTGCGGTCGTAATAGGTTTCCTTGATGGGGGCTCCGTCCACTTCGCTAGAGAGGATGACGGCGTCGTCCTTGATATTGGACACGGAAATGCTGGCTTCGCAACGGATGGAGTCGCTGCGCTGGAATATCAGCACCGGACGATTCAGGTTGATTTCCTTACAGCTCTTGTCGATATCCAGGTCCAGACTGACAGTGGACCGGCCTGTGGCCCCGTTGAACTCCACCGTAGCCTTTGTTTCATTCCAGTTGCCCTTCTGATCATTGATGGTAACCGTATGGGTCCACTTTCCTTCGGCGCTAAGGGGTACTAGGTTGGGGGATGTGTAACTGCCCAGTCTCACGAACAGGGTGGCGGAGCTGTCTTTGGGGTCGAACTGTCCTTCGATGGTGGCGGCACCCGTTTCGCAGACTCTTATGGGGGAGGCGGTGGTCACCTGGAAGGGTATGGAGGTTTGCATGGCGGTGGTGTCGCTGCCCGTGGTGTCCGGGGCCTGCTTGTAGTAGGTCTTCAAGAATCCGCAGTCAAAACTGACCTTACCCGCATAGCAGGTGAGGGGGAATTTCTTATCTCCGTAGTTGGCAGGTGCCCAGTTGGGGGTGAACTGCAGGGCTTCGCCAGTGGATTCGATTCGCTCTCCGCTGACTTCCACGCCTACACCGGCGGGGCAGGTTCCCTTGATGGTGACTGCGTTGACGAAAATGGTGTCCGGTAGGGGTTCAAAGCTGCATTTCAGGCTATCCCTTGCGGCATCCTTCTTAACCTTGTAGGCGGAGTCCAGGGCCATAATGGCGCTTTGCAGGTCGGCCAGGGTCTTGGTGGTGTCGCTCATCATCTTGTCGAGTTCGTTCAAAAATTCCAGGTCCCCGGAAGAGGAAAGTTCCATAACCACAAGGTCTTTTTCGGTGGAAACCACGGTTTCGCCGCCTTTTATCTCCACTTTTTGGTTGGCCACTGAAATTTCCAACTGTCCGTTGCGGAGGGATGCGATGGGAGTTCCCTTGGTGGTCATGCCGATGACGCCGTCGGTACCACGGATGGCGGCCGTTGCCGTCCCAGTCTTAAACTTGAAGGAACTTTCCTTGCTGGTTTGTTTCTGCACGTCAAAGCGGATTTTGCCACTCTTGATGTCGGTCATGGCGGTCTGGACACCGTCCTCGGATACCAGTTGGGAGAATTCCACCAGGGAGTTTTCTTCTACGGAAATGGTACTTCCGTCGGGGAGGGCCACAACGGCCTGGGATTCCACCAATGTGCGGATGACATCTTTTTCCTTGACCTTGGCCCCTACGCGGAGGGGAACCCAGTTCCCTTCGGATTTTTTCTGGGTGGTTACGTCACCGATGACGGAACGGACCTTGCCCGAGGTGCTTTTGGCAGCGAAGGCGGAGGCGACCAGGACCATTAGTGCCACGATCAGGATACGAAAACGACTTGAGTACGACATATTGTCCCTCTTATTGTGCATTTATACATCTTAAATATATCATTATTTGTCCGAAATGAAAGAAAAATGTATTTTTTAGGGGCCTTAAAATGACCATAATCACAAGAGGGACCTATGAGCGCAGAATTTGAAGAACCGACCGTGGAAATGACCGATCCCGAAACTGGCGAGCAGGTCATCAAGGAACTGGACAAGGCTATCCTTTCCAAGGGTGCCTGGCAGACCATGATGTTCCTTTGCCAGGAACGAAACGCCAAGACAGGCGAATTTGGCGAACCCAAGGTTTATATCCGCCGTTACCAGAAGGTGGCGGGTGCTTTCAAGGCCCGTAGCAAGTTCAATATCAGCGGAAAGGCCCAGGCCGAAGCTATCATTGAAAATCTCAAGAAGTGGTATAATATTTAATGCCCGACCCTGCCAGTAGTAAGAAGAAGTATAAAATCGATTTCCTTTGCCAGGGCAGTATAAAGTCATTTCCCTGGAAGGATAAATTCAACAAGATGTCCCGGCAACTCCTCTCTGAGGAGGGTACGGAGAACAATGTGAACATTGTCCTCTGTGACGATGATTTTGTCCGTGAAATGAACCGGGATTACCGGGGCTTGGACAAGGTGACCGACGTGCTTTCTTACGAGTGGCACGATCCCGAACTGCTGGGTGAAATCTACATTGCAAAAGAGCAGGTCAAGAGGCAGGCTCCTGAATACGGCAACAGCTTTTATGCCGAACTGAAGCGGGTCATTGTCCACGGACTCTTGCACTTGTCGGGTTACGACCACATCAAGGCCTGCGACCGCAAGGTCATGCGCAAGCGTGAATGCGAATTTTTGGGGCTGGACCCCTACAAGGAGAAAATTTAATGGACTTTTCCGTATCTTGGGCTGTGGCCCTTTTGGCGGTGTTCCTTTTTGTTTCTTTTTCTTTTTCCCTGGTCAAGTCCGCTTTCAGTACCATCTATTCCAAGCGGGACGCCAAGGACAGGGAAGGCCGTGAACTGAAAATTGCAGACCTGGTGGAAAAGGGCGGTTTCAACGAGACCGTCTCCATTGGCCGTATCTTCTGCAATGTGGGCACGGGCCTTCTGGGGTTCCACCTTTTCCAGATGCTCTCCTGGGAATGGATTCGTGAATACCGTCTTCTTTCCTTTGTGGCCTTCCTTATCGTGGCCTGTATCTGCGTCTACACTGTCACCGTGTTTTTTGCCAACCTGCTGGGTAATTTAAAGCCCGATACCTTGGCGATTGTGCTGATTCCCCTCTACAAACTTATTAGGCTTCCCTTTGCCATTCCTGCCAAAATTTGTCACGCCTTGTTTGTGGGGATTCTGAAGGGCCTGGGTTACGATTCCAAACTCAGTTTCTTGCCCGAAGAGCGCCGTGACGCCGTGCAGGCGGACCTTTCCGACGGCCAGGATTCCGACGGGGAAGGGCTGGAAGAAGAAGAAAGGCAGATGATCCTCAACATCTTCGACTTCGTGGAAACCCCGGTCCGTGAAATCATGACCCCCCGTGTGGACATGTGCGCCATCGACGTGGATACTTCCCTGGAAGACCTGGTGCAGGTACTGAACAACGAGCGGCATTCCCGCCTGCCTGTGTACAAGGAGACCATCGACAACATTGTGGGCATCCTTTCCAACAGGGACTTTTTGGAATGGTATACGGAACACAGGGACGAACCCTTCGACATCATGAAAATCGTGATGTCCCCGGTCTTTGTGCCCTACCACAAGAAGATTGATGACCTGCTGACGGAACTCCGCAAGACCGGCAACCAGCTGGCCATTGTGGTGGACGAATATGGCGGAACGGCGGGCCTTGTGACCCTGGAAGACATTCTGGAAGAAATTGTGGGTGAAATCCGCGATGAAGACGACATGGACGAAGACGACGATGTCCAGAAGCTGAAGGACGGCCGCTACATCGTGGACCCCCTTATGACCCTTTCGGACCTGAGCGACGAGCTTGGAATCGAGCTGGAGCCGCCCGAGAATTCCCATGTGGAAACCCTTTCGGGCTTAATTCAGGCGACTCTCGGCATTATTCCATCTCCTGGGGCAGAAGTCAAGATTCAGGGCTATACCTTCCGCGTGCTCAAGATGGACGGCACCCGCATGGAAAAGGTGATGCTGATTCTGCCCCCGGGCAAGGCTGGCCCTAAGACCCAGGCGCTGAAAAAGATTTAATTTTTAGATTTTTTTTGCGTGAACTTCATCACCAGCGGCCACAGCACCAGGACGTAGAACATCAGGAACCCGCGGGAAATGAACTTGCTCCAGTGCGGACCAAGGGCCGAATGCGGCGAACCGGACGAAGCGCTACCAAGGCTGATCATAAAGAACAGGAGCACCGCGCCAGTAATTGCCCAGGCGACACTCTTCTTGTTGAATACAGGCTTGAACTTGACCCAGGTCTTCTCGACGAAGCGGGCGGCACAGAAGCATATCAGCTGGCCAATATCGCCGAATGCGTCCCGGGTCATCTTTTCCGGGTCCACAAGAAGTTTCCCGTCCACGTAATCCATGGGGTAGGACTTGTGCGTCACGTAGAAGAGCATTAGCCAGCCAAGGACAAAACCCGCCAGCAGGAACCACTTTTCCTTTTCGGGGTGCGTGTCTAGGTAGCCGAAAATCTTGAATGTCGCAAAAATTGCGAGGCAGCTTTCGGCCAGGCCCACCAGCACGTCTTGCGGGGTGTGGACTCCAAGGTAGTTCCGCGAGAAAGCGGTCAGCAATATGCCCGCGATGCAGATGAAGGCGGCCATGCGCATCTTTTTCCAGAGGTGCACCGCGAAGCTCCCGTAAATCGGGGTGGCCGTTGTAGTGTGTCCGCTGGGGAAGGAATACCCGCCCGCAGTCGAAATGGCGTCACCGGCTGGCAATATGCGGGCGTCGCGGATCCAGGGACGGTAGGCGCAAACCGTCAGCTTTACCGTCGCGTTCACTGCAGTGGTGATGGACCATGCCGTAAAGGCGAACAGTCCCAGGCGCTTGCTCACGCACCAGTAAACGAATGCGGGAACGATGCACAGGAAGGTGATGGCGTAGAGCGAAATCATCTCCATGAAGGGGGTGAGCGCGTCGCCGATGTCGTTCCTGAAATTCTGAAGCAAGAGCAGGTATTCAATATCCATAAAAATATCTGAAAAAATAATCGTTTCCTTCTTGTGGGGGGAAATATAAAAAAGACCCTTTGCCATGAGGGCAACTTAAGGATTGTCTCTTGCGCTTGGCGGACTCCTGAAGATTATTTTCGGTGTTTTGAACGATCCCCACTTCGTGGGTCGGGTTATATTTTAGTGGCGGCCGCCATCGCTACGCTTGCCACCCGCCTCCTAAAATGGAGCCTCGCTCCGCGAGTCTCCACCCCAAGGGGGTCACTATCCCTAACGCGGAAAAGAGGCTATTTTTTTGCTAGGTAATTAATTTTTAGGCTAGGATCTGTCTCGTGTTCGCTTACAATATTGTTGTATTCTTTGATAATGGATTCCATCTTATCATTGATGTTTGCGGCCTTAAAAAGGCTGTGTTCGCATAAATTTGTAGATAAAAATTGTTGGACACTCCATACATCAATTTTTTCAGATAATCCTTTGTCTTCGGCCTGTTTTTGAGCGACCTCAACTCTATCGTACATGGTTATGATTATCGGATGTTTTCCTGCGTCAATGTTACCTGCGCATTTATTAAACAAAGCTTCGGTAGGGCTTGTTGTGCAATGGATAATTGTGTCGTTGATTTCAAAGTCTCCATCTCGGTTGGTCGGAGAATCTGCAACGGATGCTCCATGAATTTCAAATGGAACATTTGGCATAATGACT
>Ga0265298_10001100_pt1 | contig 39730 bp, 34 predicted proteins | sample AusTroGonzalo_MG_3_FD_193486 | JGI IMG/M metagenome (GOLD analysis project Ga0265298, IMG submission 193486) | Bovine rumen microbial communities from tropical cattle in Woodstock, Queensland, Australia - Gonzalo_01 | ecosystem: Host-associated > Mammals > Digestive system > Stomach > Rumen ... | reverse complement strand
AACGCTTTCCGCAATTAAGATTACATTTATCTTCAAATGCCACTACCGTTACCCTAAACATACCCTGTTGCTCCGTTTTTTGCGGAGTGTTTATGTAACTGCGAATATTGTTAAGGCAATCATTAAGAGGCATTATTCTTTATCCTTGTCTTTTTTACCGAGTACCTCTTTGGTTTCGGCAATACTTTGTTTCAAGTCTGCCAAAAACTCGCGGTTTATTTCTTTCAAGCTGCGTTTTCCGCCGTTAGGTGATCCGATTGAACCGTTAAGCCATAAGGCCACAAACAGCGAAATAATCACCAGCGAATAGCCGTTTACGGCATACAGTTGGAACCAAGCAATAAATAATATTACGACGCAAACTCGCAAAATACTCAAAACCAAAGCTTTAACCGAAAGAACTTGTGCGGCAAGATAGTAATTGGTGTTTTCGGCCAAAGAACCGGAACGAACCACAAAGAAACGGCGCCAAAATGCCGACAATAATTCGGCCCAGAATACGGAAGTCAAAATAATGCAACTCGGCAACCCCAATTCGCCGCTGTTAAACAATAACAAAGAGCAAACCAAATATGAAAGCGCTACCGCGGCGGCATTATCAATTTCAATTTTCACCTCGTAAAAATTTATGCTTAAATATCCGCTCAACACACCTATTAAAATCGCCGAACAAAATGCCACAAACAGCGGAGCCGCACCCAACGCCGACATCATTGATAAACCCAACAAAAGCATGATTTGCGGAATTAACAACGTATGCGGCAAAAAATTACTTATCATACCGCCGAGACAATAAACGCAGGCAAACACAAAAATAAGCAACTGCAAGCCCCAAATCGGAAGCTCCGGATAAGCATTGCCGTCCCCTATCGGCTGTAACCAAACGGTAAGACCGACGCAAGCAATCGTAACCAAAAAGAACAAACGTTCGCTCAAACAAAATCCGACCGCATATATTACCGCAGTCAAAACAAGCGGAACAAATACGCGTGTTGCCGTCAATGTTTCAATAAAATCCGCATTTTCCGACATAAAGAAAGCCGCTACGCTACCTAAAGCATAAAGGCCCAATATATACGGTAAAGGCAACATCATGTATGAAAAATTCAATGTTTTTTCATACTTATTTACTTGCGGTTTATAAAGGGCATACATCCCAACCATACCGACAATCGCAAAAATCAAATACAGAAATAAATTATTCATAATGCCACCTCCAAATTCTCGGTACATTATAACGATAATTTATTAAATTATTCTTTGCATTTTACAAATAAAGAAGGAATCCATCCCCTTTTGAGATTTTAAATGGCAAGGTAATGTTCTGATTTCCCCGTTTTCGTTAATTATTTTATCATCCCATTTTCCGAAAGCGGATATTTCATCTTCGCTGATTTTCACACGCTCAAATTCTTTATGTTCTTTCAAAAATTCGGCAATTTGCTCTTCTCCCTCGGCACGACATATTGAGCAGACGCTGTATATTAAAATCCCACCTTTTTTCAGTATGTTTGCACATCCTGCAAGTATTTCTCTCTGCAAAGCCTTCTGCTCTTTGACATCGTTAATATCTTTTATATGCAAAACTTCGGGATGCCTGCGAAAAGTTCCGCTCGCCGAACAAGGGGCATCAAGCAACACCAAATCATACACCGGATTGTTTGTTTGCACAAATTCCGTGGCATCGGCCACCGCCGTCTTAACATTGTCAAAACCCAAACGGTTCATATTTTCTTTTAGAGTTTGCAAGCGCGTTTCCGATATATCAAGTGCGGTAACATCTGCGCCTTTGAGAGCAAGTTGTGCCGTCTTTCCTCCCGGTGCCGCACATAAATCTATAACCTTTTTGCCTTTTATATCGCCGGCAACTGCTACCGGTAAAGAAGCCGCGACATCCTGCACCCACCACTCTCCGGCATTGTATTCCGACAAATTCTGTACCTTAACGGCATTATAAAGACGTAAAGTACCGTTCGGAAGTATATCGGCCGAAAAGACTTTCTGCCATTTTTCATGATTGTTCTTTACGGTTATATCCAACGGCACAATTTCCGTTATGCTTGCAGAGATTTGTGATATTTCCGTTGCCGAATAACCGGATAACAAAGGTAAAAAACTTTTCGGAAGCAAAGGCATTTCGGCAATTTCACGCAAAATATTTTCTTTTTGTTCCACAACTTTGCGCAATACCGCATTTGCCATACCGCCTAAAAAGCGGTCACAATTTTGCTTAATGTTTTGCACGGTTTGATTTATCACCGCATACGGTGCCGTGTGCATAAACATTATCTCGGCAATGGCCGATTTCAATAAATATTCGGCCAAACGATGCTTGTTGGGTATTTTTTTGGATACAAACTTTTTCAATATCTTATCAAGTGCCGACCAATAACGCAAAGAAGTGAGAATAAGCATATTTGCAAACGCCGCATCTTTTTCGGAAAGTCTTTTTTTAAGCTCTCCGAAAAAGATTTTTTCTTCTATGATTTTTTGCGTTATTTTAGCGCACTCAACCCGAATATCCGGCATTTTAGTCTTTCTTTTTATATTCGGTAATGTTTTGCACCAAAATATACATCAACGGAATCAGCAACAAACCGCCCATGGTACCCACAATCATTCCGGAAAATACCGGTACGCCGACGGCACTGCGGCTTCCGGCCGAAGCTCCGTCCGCCCATACCAACGGTGCCACACCCAAAATAAAGGTAAACGCGGTCATCAACACGGCACGGAAACGTTCTTTCGTACCATAAATCGCGGCTTTCAAAATCGGCACTCCCGTATTGCGAGCATCACGTGCAAATTCCACCACCAAAATAGCGTTTTTGGCAGCCAAACCTACCAATAACACCAAACCTAATTGAGCATAAATACTGAGCGACATTTTGGTAATAAACAAACCAAGAAGCGCACCCAACATGGCCGCCGTAACCGACAGCATAACCGACAGCGGAATCATCCAGCTTTCATATTGTGCCACCATAAACAGGTAGGCAAACAAAATAGCAAAAGCGATAATGTAATAAATTTGTCCCTGGTTATTTTTTTCTTGCAAACTGGCACCTGACCAAGCGTATGTGTAGCCTTTAGGTAAAACTTTGTTAGCCAAATCTTCCAAGGCCTGCATTGCCGCACCCGAGCTTACCCCGTTTTGAGCCATGGCATTGACGGTAGCACTCGGATATTGATTATAACGCTCTATACCGCGCGGCAAAAGCACTGTTTTCACCCTTATTAAACTACCCAAAGGAACCATTTTACCCTGATTGCTGTACACATAAATCTTGTCAAGACTGCTCAAATCTTTACGATATTTCCAATCGGCCTGCATTTTCACCTTATTAACCTGCGTTCCGAGGTTAATATCGTTAATATAGCTGGAACCGATATACGTTTGCAAAGACGAATATATAGTGCCTATTGCAACGCCCAAAGATTCGGCCTTTTCACGGTCTATTTCTATATATGCATGCGGAGTTTGAGCATTAAACGTGGAATAAGCCATCATAATCTGCGGCAAAGCCATTGCCTGCATCGTAAAACTTTGTACTACTCTTTCCAGTTCGTTCATATCCGTGCTTTCCATTGATTGAATTTTGAAATCCATAGCGTTGGTAGAACCCAAACCCGGAATAGCCGGCAACTCAAACATTTGAATTTTTGCTTCCGAAATTCCGGCAACTTTGGCCGTCAAACGACGCAAAATATTGGTTGAGAATTCGGATTCTGCGGTACGATCATTCCAATTTTTCAAAGCAATGGCACCAAAGCCCACGTTTTCACCCTGACCGGCAATAACGCTGAAACCCTCCAAGTTCATCACCGATTTTACCGAAGGCTCGGTAAAGACTATTTCTCTTATTTTATCATTAACATGCTTTGTTCTGACATTAGATGCACCTTCCGGCAACTGAACGTTAATCATTATCAAACCCTGATCTTCGTCCGGTAAAAATGATGTTGAAGTGATTTTCATGAAAAACGCTATCAACAAAACTATAATTCCGAGTATGAAGGAAATAATCACCAATTTACGTCCGAGATAACTTATAACCACCAAATATTTGTTGGTCGTACCTTCAAGCATTCTGTTAAATAAACCGAAAAATCCGGTAGTTTGTTTTGTAAGCGGACGCAAGAACGTTGCCGACAAGGCCGGAGATAACGTAAGAGCATTAACCGCCGAGAAAGAAATGGCAAAGCTGATGGTAATGGCAAATTGCTGATAGATTTTACCGGTAATACCGCCCATAAACGCAATCGGTACGAAAATCGCGAGCAACACTAAAGTTGTGGCAATAACAGCACTTGAAACCTGCTCCATCGCTTTTATGGCTGCTTCTTTTGAAGACATTTTTTCTTCCTGCATAAGGTGCAACGTTCTTTCCACCACCACAATAGCATCATCCACCACCAAACTGATGGCCAAAACCAAACCGAACAAGGTCAGAATATTGAGGTTAAAACCAAGTACTTTCATCACGGCAAAGGTTGCTAAAATAGATACCGGAATTGCTATAGACGGTACCAACGTGGCACGCCAATCCTGCAAAAATACATAGCACACCAACACCACCAGACCAAAGGTCAGGAGTAGCGTAAAGAATACTTCTTCAATGGATGCCAAAATAAAGTCGGTAGTATCAACAAAAATCTTAACTTCAAAATCTTCTGGATAAAATCTTTCCAATTTTTTGAGTTCTGCTCTCACCGCCTTCATGGCGTTAACGGCATTGGCACCCGATGACTTATTTATAAGGATTGATACTGCCGATTTGCCGTCAACGGTAGCACTCAATAAGTAGTTCTCCGAACCGAGTTCAACCCGTGCAATATCTTTTAGGCGCACTAATCCGCCTTCTTCGGCCGTCCGCACGATAATATTTTCAAAATCTTTCGGATCATTCAAACGCCCCTTTGTTTCCAAAGAATACACCAAAACCTGTTTACCGTCACCCGGAGCCGAACCGACCGAGCCGAGAGAAGGCTGAACGTTTTGACTGCGAATAGCTGTCTTGATCGTATCTATCGGAATATTCAGTGCGGTTACCTTATCGGCATCAATCCACACACGCATACTGGTGGCCGAACCCATAACATTAACTTCACCCACACCGTAAGCACGGCTCAAGGCTACTTTAATATTATTTTCTACATAGTTATTCAAAAAGTTGCTGTCGTATGTGCCGTTAGGCGAAGTCACCTGCAAAAAGCCCAAAATATCGGAAGAACGACGTTGCACGGTAACACCTATGTCTTGCACTTCCTGCGGCAAAGTGCTTACAACCTGCTGAATACGGTTTTGCACTTTTACCTGATCCAAATCCGGATCGGTTCCGGTTTCAAAAGCAATACTCAAACCATACGAACCGGAGTTATATGAGGTTGATGACATATAGAGCATATTTTCTATACCGTTAATGGCTTTTTCCAACGGAATACCCACGTTATTTGCCACAGTTTCCGCACTGGCGCCCGGATAGTTGGTAGAAACTCTGATTTCCGGCGGGGCAATTTCCGGATACATTCCGATAGGCATGGTCATAACCGAAACTATACCCGCCAACGCCATCACAATGGCGATTACCACGGCAAAACGCGGTCTTTCAATAAAAAACTTTGAAAACATTATTCCATCTTCCCTTTATTTTTCTACCAAACCGATTTTGATTTGCGAATTGTTCTGAATTTTAACGTTACCTTGAATAACAACCAATTCACCGTCTTTTAAGCCCTTCAGAACAACCTGATCCGAACCTACGACTCTGTCACCCAACACAATACGTCTTTGCTCGGCAACACCGTGTAAATCATTTTCTTTACTGGTATCTTTATTAATTTTTGCAATATATACATACGCTCCGTCTTTATCATAATTGAGCGCCGATTGAGGAATCATAATAGAGCTCACCGGTTTGTTGTCGGAAATAGCCGATTGTACATAGTTTCCCGGAATTAAACGACGGCTGTCATTGGCAACATCGGCGTAAACCGACATCGTTGCGGTGCTGGCATTTATGGCATTATCCGAAAACGTACCGACAACTTTTTCATTTATAACTTCACCTGTAGGCAAAACAATTTGAGCCGTCAAATCTTCCGGATTATGATTCATCGTTTGCACCTTTGCCATTTCCTTATCCGTCAAAGCAAAACTTATACGTACCGGATTGATTTGTACGATTTTTGCCATAATCGTATTTGATGCCACCACATAATTGCCTTTTTTGGCCAATGCTTTACCGATTTTTCCCTCAATAGGAGCTCTCACTTTGGTGTTATCCAAATCAATTTTAGCCACATCCAAATTGGCACGAGCTTCTTCCACCGCCGCTTTAGCTTGCAAATAAGCGCTCTCCGAAGTATCAAAGGTAGCCTTTGAAGCAAACTTTTCATCACTTAATTGCACCTGACGGTTATAATCTCTTTCCGCCTTTACCAAATTTGCTTTTGCGCTGTCCAATTTTGCTTTGGCCAAATCAAGTGCAGCCTGATATTTGGACGGATCAATTTCAAACAGAACATCTCCTTCCTGCACAATACTTCCTTCTTCAAAAAGTATATTCTCAATGGTGCCGGTTACCTGCGGCAACAAACTGACCTCGTTGATTGCTTCAACATAAGAAATCTTGTCATTAAATGAAGAGATTTCCTTTGTTTGTGCTTCTTGTGCCAAAATATAGACTTCACCCATACCGTATCCCTGCATCTGTCCGCTCGGCGACAGTCTGCCTTTCAAATACCACCCTATTGCCACACAAAGAATAAACAGGGCAACTCTTTTAATCACTTCTTTCAAGTCAGGATAATTAATCTTCATTTTATTTGCTTTCCGTTTTAATGTTGTTAAAAATCAAGGTAAAACCGGTTTTAACCAGTTCATCCAAATCATTGGTAAGACGCTTTGTTAAAAAGCCATCCAACATACCGCCATACATCATCATCAAAATCTCGCAAATCATACTGATGTTCACATCATCTTTGATTTGACCGTTTTTCTGCAACGTTTGTAAGGCATCAATAAATAGTGCACGAGTAACTTGCTTGGTCTGCTCTATGGAAGGTTGAATCTTGTTAATAATAGCCTCGCTCCACTCCATTTGGCAAGAAACAAAAAATAAAAACTTATAGAACTGCGGATCTTCTCTGATTTGCTTATTGTTCAACAGTTGCATACCGATAATAGAATCAAAGCTCACCGGTTGATTGTTCGCAATAAAATCTCTTATATTTGCCATATATTTCTCGGCAAAATCATTAATCAATGCCGCCACAATATCCGGCTTATTGCGAAAATACCAATAAACAGCTCCTTTGGTTAAGCCGATTCGCTTGGCTATCTCATCAAATGTGGTTTTCGAGTAGCCTTTTTCATAAAACATATCCATTGCCGAAGCTAAAATAGCTCTTCTGGTTTGTTCGGCGTCTTCTTTGGTTCTGCGCATACCAAATCCCTCAAAAATATTTATACCGATTAGTATGTATAAACTTTATGTGTAAAAAATCAACCATTATTTTATACTTACAGGTATGTATATTTGTTTTTATTGTGCCCATGCCGGAACGTTAACTTTTTTCTGCGGAGCCTCTTTTTTCGGCTCGGCTTTTTTCACCAACGGTTCAGCCGTTTCTTCGGCATCCAAAGCGTCTTCCGGCGATTGTTCGGTATCAACTCTTCTCTCTAACGGTTTTATGGTCTTACCTTCGGCCTCTCCGCCGTCATCGTTAAAGTTTTCATCATACTCGTCATCAAGAGCGGCGTGTGCACTGGTTAACAGATTCTGCAAGGTTTCCAATTTTTCACGATTGAAGAACTGCAAGCATTGCGTCAAATCGGCTCCCTTGTCGCCATACGATACTTTATATGCCCAAACCGAAAGCGAGCACATCCGGTTGCGATAGGCAATCCAGCTGTCATACATATCGCGGTAATTACCGTTTTTCAAATCCGGACCGTTATTCCATTTACCCACAAAATCATCAACCGACAGTGTTTTATAGTAATTTTTAATCTGCTTTGTGGAGCGTTTTAATTCATCTTCCAAACACTTGGAAGTATTTTTGCCTTTCATACATTCTTCATATTCTTCATCGTGGTCGTAGATTTCCAAATAATCAAACGCACTTCTCTTTTGCGGAACATTTTTGGTCAGCAACAAAATCACGCTGTCAAGGTGGTCCTTATGATGCAAAACATAGTACGAGTTGCAACCTATTTTTTCTTCGATAAGCGGTGACAAATATTGAGCGGCCTTGTTGGAAAGCGAGCAAAGACGGATTCTAAATGCGTTCCAACTGTCGTACATATCACGCATGGTCGCGGTATTATCCGAAATATTTTCGTGCCAGCCCACCGTGCTCGGATTGGTAATAATCACACGATATTGCTTTTTTACCGTATTCAAATTACGACGCATTTGTTCTATGGCGCAATTATTGTAGTCATTTGTGGCTCTGACACATTTGAAATATTCGGCATCGTCGGTATATGACGGCATAAAGGCGGATGCGGATTTAATATTGAACATTATACCGCATAACAAAACTAATAAAATTCTCAACATAAGGCACCTCTTTGTTATATTGCCGTAATTATACACGATTAAATGTAAAAATAAACTTAAATCTTCAACAATTCGCCCAAAGACATCCCCTGTCGCAAAATTTTTTCACTCTCCGGCGTATATTTTCCGGTTTCATCATGCATAACAAGCGGCGGAAGAATCCGGCAAGGCGCTTTAGAATCTTTTTGTGCCGACACTATCACTCTTTTGGCGTATTGATTTGTTTTTGAATATATCGGCAATACCGTCAAATTACCGGCAGAACCATGCAAATACGAGCAAATATCCGGCAAAGCTTCGGCGCGATTAACCATATATAACCGCCCGAACGGCTTGAGCGATTTAAGGCAAAAAGCCAACCACTTGGCCAAGTCAAAATTGTTAAGATTATGGGCAGTTGCCTTACCGGTATTCGGTGACGGCATATCGTGCTCACTGTACGGAGGATTAGTGATAACAATATCATACGTGCACGGCTGATAATCGGCAACATCAATTTTTTTACGAATATCGCAATTATAAAACCGGACAAAGTCAAATTTATTTTCCTCGGCACTTTTGTTTGCAAGCTCTGCTAATTCTTCTTGCAATTCAAAGCCGGTAATTTGCACGTTATTTTTTTGTAATCTGTGAGCCAAACAAAGCGATATGGCACCGGTACCCGAACCGACATCCAAAATTTTGGCATTTTTAACATCATTATCCGGCATTGCCGACAGCAAAACCGCATCACTTGAAGCGCGATATCCGTTTGTCGGTTGATATATTCTGATTTTTTTATCCAACAGATAATCGGCGGTAAAATCTTCTGCCATATCGTTCTCCATACAAAAAAACTCAGGCCGTAAAACCTGAGCTTTCAAACTTTTTGTTCAAACTATGCGCTCGGGCAAGTTTTGGATTGTTCGGCATTAAAGCTGATCGCTTCCGGAGTAGCTTCGGAATCATTGCAAATAGCACTTACCGGACATTCGGCAATACAAGCACCGCAATCAATGCAGGTATCCGGATCAATAACCATTTGTGTGTCGCTCAAGTGCATGGCGCTTACCGGACAAATGCTTGCGCAAGTACCGCATTTAATACAAGAATCGTTAATAACTGAAGGCATTTTATATCTCCTTAAAAAATTTTAATCCACAGTTTGCGTATAATTTAATCAATTTAATCAGAAAAGCAAGCTATTTTTTCACGTTTTTAAAACGCGTAACCTCCGTTGAAAAATTATGAGTTGCGATTATGTTTTTGCATAAAGGAGAAAAACAGATGGCGGAATATAAATCAGACCTGCTTATAATGGGTTCGGGACCGGCCGGTTACACCGCCGGTATTTATGCGGCACGAGCAGGCGTAAACTCGCTTATCGTATCCGGCAACAACAAAGGCGGACAACTCATCCGCTCAAGTATGGTAGAAAATTTTCCCGGTTTTTGCGAACCCATCAGCGGATTTGATTTAATGGATAAAATATATAAGCAAGCGGTAAATTTCGGGGTTAATCTCATTGATGATGAAATTACCGAAGTTGATTTTTATGACTATCCCTTTGTGTGCAGTTCGGCCGCCGGAAATTCTTTTATTTCAAAATCCATAATCATTGCCACCGGTGCCTCGGTTAAATGGCTCGGCTTACCGAGTGAACAAAAGTTCATCGGGCACGGTGTTTCCTCTTGTGCCACTTGTGACGGATTCTTTTATAAAGGCAAAGAAATTGCCGTCATCGGGGGCGGTAATTCCGCTTTGGAACAAGCCCTATATCTGACCAATTACGTGGAAAAGGTTTATATCATCCACCGCCGACACTCTTTTAATGCCGAACAAGTAATGCAACAGCGGGTTTTTGAAAACCGTAAAATAACCGTTTTTTGGAATAATGTGGTTGATGAAATAATCGGTAACGACAACCCCTTAGAAGTTACCGGCATCAGAATACGCAACGTTAAAAGCGACAAGCGCAAATATTTGGATATTGCCGGCGTGTTTGTTGCCATCGGACATCACCCGAACACCGAGCTGTTCAGACGTTACCTGCAACTTGATTCCGGAGGCTATATTGTTACCAAAGCTCACAGTTGCGCCACCGACATTAAAGGAGTATTTGCCGCCGGTGATGTCTGCAATCCGTATCGGCAAGCAATCATTGCCGCCGGCTGCGGTGCCAAGGCGGCATTGGAAGCAATCCACTGTTTATGACATTATTGTGCGTTTTTCCGACAATATCCGCCTTTTTGCAGATAGTACATTAAAGCCACATCGGCTTCGTGCGTATGCTCATTTTTTTGCTCTCTCGTGACGGTAATTTTACCGTCATCACCAAAGCTGCGTTTTTCGCCGTATTTTGCCACCAAATCTTTGAAATATCCTTCCAAGCCGGCTATTTCTTTATACGGCAACTTACAGGTTACCCCGTAATCGGTAGTTGCTCCCTCAATATCTTGTGTATTGAGCAAATATACCGAACATACGTCATTTGAAAATTCGGCATACAACCCGCGAGTTATGGTCACATATTCATCGGCAAGCTCTTCACGATTGCCGTCATAATCTTTTTTGTTGTAGCAGGAATTAAGCGCATACATTAAGCCGTCATAAATATAATCGGCCTTGTAATTATAATGCGAAATATCCTTATTTTTGAGCAATGTTTCCAAATCATCAAACCCGTGAATATTGCCGAGCAACGTCATCGGAACGTCCATTTCAAAATTGGCATATTGCAAGCGGCACTTTCCTTCTTTTTTACCGACAATGGTTAATGTTCGTTCGCCGCTACTTTCTTCATCCTCGTTACAAGTAATCAAATTCTTCATAAAATGAGGCGGAAAAACTTCTTCTTCGGCGTAAATAACTTCCGGTTCTTCAGCCGGAATTCCCGCTTCTTCAACAGATTGTTCCACTTCAGCCGGACTTTCTATTTCCTCTTCGGGCATACCGGTATCGGTAACACTTGCCGTTGCCTCCTGCGCATAGGCGCCGAACGGCAATAACAAACAACACAAAAGACATAAAGCCGATGATTTTATATTCATATCAGTTCTCCTTTGCTGAAGATTATAACTTATCACCGCCAAAAGAAAACTGTTTTTATGTTTTTACACATACAAAAAAGGGAACCCTTTTAACCGGCTCCCTTTCTCCGCCTTCTTATGTTATCAAAAGATAATATGATAAAAATATATCAAAAATTATCCGAATAAATCCATAAAAAAAGGCCTGACACGCAGCATACTCGGTAAAATAATCAACGTTGATTATTTAATCTTTTACGATGCTTTTTTGTGCCGATTCTCAAATAAACGGTTTAGAATTTAATTGCTTAAAGAACATCGCCGTTTTTTGTGAACGAAATTCATATATTGCTTTATCCAGCACTTTCAACAATCATAAAACCAAAGAACGAAAAAACCGGCTTTTAATATGTCCTAAAACATATCTCAAGCCGGTATTTTCATTAGTAACAACCTTTGTCTAACAGAGCATTAACTTCCTCCGTGATGATTTTGGGATTATACAGTTTCATAATCTCAATCACATACAAATCGGATTCGCTGAGAGAGTGGCTCTCAAGATCGGTCACGGCCTGGTTATACATTCTACGAAGCGGTGTCACAATCAGAGATGTCATGCACAAGTTGGCAACGACGGGCTTAATCTTAAACAGCAGATTTCTACTGTCCTGACTGACGAAATCTCGGTCCAAAATAAAGCGAATAATCATCGGCGATATATAACCGGCCAACGGGACAACCTCAGCAATAAATGCACAGATGTCCTTGTAAATCAATCGGCGCTCGTCTTCTGTATCCAGTGAATAATAAATCTTTATAATCCACTCTTCAACCTTGCGATAGAGTTTTTCGCGGCGACAACCCTGTTTGTGGTACAAGAGCATACGCAAATCATCAATTCCGAGCTTGCACTTGTTCTGGTCCAAAACCGTCAAATGATGCAGTGATTGCTTCAAAAACTGCTTGTTTTCTTCAAACAAATTGTCCTGAATAATCACCTTATCACGCCACGAGCCGACATCCGGAATTTTACCGGACATGACCATTTCATACGCCGTTGCGGAGAGATCGTCAATCTTCTTCAAATACTCGGTGATTTTAGAAATCAAATACTCCAAGTTTTTGAGAGAAACATCAAGCTTTTTCTTCTCCTGTAACAGTTTCATTCTTTCCAAGGTATCCGTCTTGTCGGATTTTTCAATCTGAGCCTCTTTGTCGTTGATTTGATGTTCAATATCAACATAAGCATGACGCACTCTTTTCAATACTTTTTGGTAGGCATGCTTGGTGAAATACTCAACCTGCACAAACTCATCAAAATACTTCAGAGCAACGGCATCCAAACCGTGTCGCTGAATGTGTTCCACCAAAGAAGATTTCATGGAGTCGTACAAAGGGCTTTCAATGCTGATAATGTTGATAAACTCATCTTCGACTTCGGCAAATGACATACCTTCTCTCATACGTTGCGCGGCAACTTTGCGGGCAACGGGCGTAGCCTCCTTAAAGGCACGCTTAATCATTTCTCCTTCTGTTTTTTTATCCATAATTATAATTTTAATTGATATGTATTTAATATTTATTCCGGCAAATAGGGTACTCTTTTTTTGCTATTTGTCAAACCTTATTTTACAACTTGACAACCAAGGCGCCAAATGTATAATGAGGGCGCTTTTTTTGATTATTATCTTACAAATAAATACTATAACTATGGATTTAAAATTTATCACTTGTTCGGGAACCAACGAAACCACGCCGATTCCCGAGTTACTGCAGTTATTGAGCGAATTTCCGCGTGCGGAAATAGGCGTTCAGGTATCAAACAAAAAAGGAGCATACGGCACGCCCAGATATGACTGGATTTATGCTCTTCAAAAAGAGTGTGCCGAACGTAACACGGTTATCAACGCCGCGCTTCATGTAAATTTGCAATGGGTGGAAAATTTCGGTCAGGCCGTTATTGCTCCGGAGCTTGACGAGTTCTTTAAAATGAACAACATCAACGGTCTTCCTTTTTTCAAAAGAGTGCAACTGAACTTCAAAATCGGGCGCGAGAAAACCCCCGATGAAGACAAGCTCTTTATTGCGATTCGTCACTACTCTCGTCAGCGTTTTATCCTTTCATACAATGAAAGCAACCGACACCTGATTCATGAGATGTATGTACGGGCTGCCGATTTTGATTGTCTGTATGATGAATCCTTCGGAAAGGGTATTGTTCCCGATGAGAGAAAGGCTCCGGTATATATTGACGTGTTACAAGGGTATGCCGGAGGTATCACCCCTGACAATGTTGCCGCCGAGTTGGATAAGATTATCGTTACCGATAAATCCGATTATTGCACAAAAGGCTTCTACATTGACGCTCATAAGGGACTGGAAGACGAAAACACCCATTTTGACTTGAACAAGTGCCGTGCTTATCTTACCAATGCCGAGAAATGGTATATGGATTATTTGCACCGCATCAATCATTAAATTAAAATCCCCGCTCATCATCTGAAGCGGGGATTTTTTTTACAATAAAGGTTTAAGCGCTTCTACAAAGGCATCCAAAAAATCCTCGGAATGTTGCTTAACGGCAAGTTTCAATTCATCTAAAGAAATTTCTTTTACCTCGGCTACTTCGCTTTCATCCGCCACAATTTTATCATCGGAGCGGGCAATGAAAACATGGTGAAAAGCTATTTGTCTTCCCGCGCGAATAACCGGAACAACCGCCACTTCTTTTTCTAAATCGGCTTTTATACCCATTTCTTCCGCTAACTCTCGTTTTGCCGCCGTTGCGTAATCTTCTCCGGCGTCAACGTGTCCGGCCGCCGAATACGTCCACAAGCCGCCCCATTTTTTATGAGCCGCTATTTTTTGCAATATGAGATTCCCTCGCGAATTAAACAACAAAACGGCGGCAATCATCACAAAGCGCCCTTGTTTTAAGGGTGTACCTCGCAAACCGGTTGCAATAACATTATCATTTTCATCTGCCAAAGATATAAGCGACTTATTTGCGGCTATTAAGGCATAAGGCGTTGCATTATCTTCATTAAGCTCATCAATATCAATCCAAACCGCACCGCCGGAATCAAGCCCGTCACCTTTGGTTTGCGGTTTTCCGCTTATTGTTACATCAAACAAAACCGCCCTATGTTGCAACACTCCGATTTCACAGCTCTCTCTTGTGAAATCTGAAAAGACTATTGATTTGCTTTGTTCGTTTTTATATTCGGCAACATCGCAACCTGTTTCTTCTTTTATTTCCCGAATCAACGTTTCGGCATAGCTTTCGCCCTTTTCCGGACTGCCACCCGGCAAGTCATACAATCCGGTATAAGGTCCGCGTATTTTCTTGATTAACAATATTTTGTTGTTGTCAATTATTCTTCCGTACACTCCGAAATGCGTTTTTGTTACTTCCGGATTGCGCACCAAAATATGTTTGAACCATTTTTCCTGAAAATCAATTTGCTTTTCTATTTCTTCGTTGGTGATTTCCGTATTTTCCGGAATAACAATCAACTTATCATCGTTGTCATTAAAGCGGTGTACAATTGCCACGCATATTCCTTTGAACTGCTCTTTCGGCTCATCTACGTTTAAAACATAAGCATCCAGCTCCTCGCCGTCACCGGAAATCGTGTTCGGTATATAACCGTAATTAACCGGATACATAAAACCATACTTGGGATGCAAACTTCCCAAAGGTCTGTCCATTGTAACCGTGACCGTTTTACCGATGTATTCTTTGTATAGATTTAAGGTATTCATAGTCTTTTATCCATAGGTCATTATGTTGTTGAATTCCGCTACCGGTTTCCATAGTAATATACGCATCATCGGCTGTAAAGTCATTTAGAAAATGCGGCAACGGATAATTGCCTTCGCCATAGTGAAAATGCTTATCTTCCGCCACGTTTATATCACCGTCACATAAATGGTAAACCGTCGGTTTTAAGGCAAAAAAGTCGCTCATTTGCTTATCAATATCAATGCCCAAGGTCAAAGCGGCACAAGCAGCGTGCGAAAAATCAAAGCAAAAACCACAACCGCTTTCTTCCATAATATATTTGATTTCCGAGGCATCATAACCGCTTAAGTCGTCTCCGTTATCGTCAAAATAAGGTAAATTTTCCACGACAATTCTTTTATCGTTAAACAACTTGAATTGTCGTACCGTTTCTTGCAAATATTCCTTACCGTGACCGTTGCCGGCGTGCACCACAATACTTTTGGCATTAAGTAAATCGGCCGCTTTTTGTGCCGGCTCCAACATTAAACGGTTTTGCTTTTCCAAACTTCTGTTTCCGGCGTCAAAACCCATGGAAGAGTGGACGGCATGGATTCGCACTTCCACATTTTTCAGTATTTCTTTATATTCTTTCAATTCGCCGTCGGTAATGTCGGCAAGAACCATCAATTCAACAAACATATCATTTTTAGACGCGGCAAATTGCGCACATTCCGCAACAAAACTCGGTGCGTTTCGCAAATTTGAGCTGAACATTTTGAATCCGAATTTTCTCATAATTTTTCCTTTTTATCCAATAAAAGCCCTCGTTTGAGGGCTTTTATTTTTAAGCTACCATTTGTTTAACTTTGGCAATTGCCTCTTCTATTTTGGTAACGTCCGAACCGCCGGCCTGAGCCATATCCGGTCTGCCGCCTCCGCCTTGTCCGCCAAGGATTCCGGCAGCTGCTCTGACCATATCCACCGCATTGTTTTTAGCGGTCAAATCTTGGCTCACGCCGACAACCACCGAAGCTTTGCCGTCTTTATCGGAACAAAGAACGATGATTCCCGAACCGATTTTTTGCATAATATCATCAACAAACGCTTTCAATTCTTTCGGATGTGCATCCGGCACCAATTTGCCCACAAACTTAACACCGTTCACCGTTTCAACCTCGTCTTTGGCAGCTCCGGCACCGGCAGCCAAACTTTTTTTCAAATTAAAGATTTCGGCTTCCATTTTTTTGCGTTCATCCATCAAATTGGCAATACGCGCCTGTAAATCGTTAATATTGGTCTTCAAACTGTCGGCAACCGCATGCAACTTGCTTTCTACCTCACGCACATAGCTGTCCGCACCGACACCGGTCACGCACTCCAAACGACGTACACCGGCGGCCACCGCAGATTCCGAAAGAACATGGAAATAACCGATATTACCGGTAGAGCAAACATGAGTTCCGCCGCACAACTCGCGAGAGAACGGAGCTTTTTCATCGCCCATACTGACTACGCGTACGTCTTCTCCGTACTTTTCATCAAACAAAGCCATAGCTCCTAATTTCACAGCCTCATCTTTGTTCATTATAACCGTATTCACTTTCAAATCTTTACGAATTTGCTCGTTTACAATGTCTTCAACTTGCCTGATTTGTTCGGCGGTTACTTGTTTCGGGTGGGAAATATCAAAACGCATACGTCCGGCTTCCACCATAGAACCCTTTTGCGCCACATGATCGCCTAACACCATTTTCAAAGCCTTATGCGCCAAGTGTGTAACCGAGTGGTTGGCACAAATTCTTTCACGATTGGCGGAGTTTACTTCAAAATTGGCAAAATCGCCTACCTTTACCGTACCGCTTTTAAGCTCGCAGACATGAACAAAAATATCATTCAACTTGCGCTTGCAATCAACTACTTCCGCCGTAAAGTTTTTACCGGTTATTGTACCGATATCGCCGACCTGACCGCCGCATTCACCATAAAACGGTGTCTGATTGGCTACCAGTTCAAATTTACCTGAGGTAACTTCGCTTACTTCTTTATCATTTTGTACCAAAGCCTTAATTTCGGCATCGGTCTTCAGAGTATTGTAGCCCAAAAATTCGCTGGCACCGACTTTATCCTGAATACCGTACCAAACTTTGGCCACGCCTTCATCACCGGAACCTGCCCAGTTTTTGCGTGCTTCGGCTTTTTGTTTTTCCATGCACAAATTAAAGCCTTCAACATCAACTTCAATATTTTTACTTTTTAAGGCATCTTGGGTTAAATCCAACGGAAAACCGTACGTATCATAAAGTTTGAACGCCGTTTCGCCGGAAAGTTTACTACCGCTTGCCAATTTAGAAACTTCATCATCAAGCAATTTCATACCCTTGTCCAAAGTACGTCCGAAACGTTCTTCTTCAATGGCGATGGTTTCCTTTATCAAGTTTTCTCTGGCATACAATTCCGGATAAGCCTCACCCATTTCCTGTTGCAATGCCGGCAACAACTTATAAATCATCGGTTCTTTTACGCCGAGCAAATAAGCATGGCGCATGGCACGACGCATAATACGGCGCAAAACATAACCGCGTCCTTCGTTAGACGGTAACACACCGTCGGCAATCAAAAAGCTGATAGAGCGCAAGTGGTCGGCAATTACGTTGTGTGAAGCCTGTAACGGTCCTTTAGGATCGGTACCCGCAATATCGGCAATCGCTTTGATAATATGCTTGAACATATCGGTATCAAAATTGGAGTGTACGCCTTGCAAAATAGCAGCGATTCGTTCCAAACCCATACCTGTATCAATAGACGGACGTTTTAAGTTAATACGTGAGCCGTCAGGCAAATCTTCAAATTGGTCAAACACCAGATTCCAAATTTCTATAAAACGGTCACCGTCTTCTTCCGGTGTTCCCGGCAGGCCGCCCCAAACCTCAGGGCCGTGATCGTAAAAAATTTCCGAGCAAGGACCGCAAGGACCGGTATCACCCATCTGCCAAAAATTGTCTTTGGTGGCAATACGAATAATTCTGTCTTCAGGCAGTCCCGAAACTTTTTTCCAAATATCGTGAGCTTCGTCATCATTATGATAAATCGTAACCGCCAGTTTTTCTTTCGGCAAACAAAATTCTTTAGTCAGCAATTCCCATGCATACGGAATAGCATAATCCTTAAAATAATCACCAAACGAAAAATTGCCGAGCATTTCAAAAAAAGTATGGTGTCTGACATCATAACCTACACTATCCAAGTCATTATGTTTACCGCCGGCTCGTACACTCTTCTGTGCGGTTGCGGCACGGGTATAGTCACGGGTTTCGTTACCCGCCAAAATATTTTTAAATTGCACCATTCCCGAATTGGTAAACATCAAAGTCGGATCATTGTCCGGCACCAAAGAAGATGACGGAATAATCTTGTGGTCATTCTTGGCAAAATAATCCAAAAACGTCTTACGAATATCATTTACACTGACTGTCATTTTATATCCTTAAATCTGCCTCATAAAAAAATCATCGGCGATAAATTAACGCAGATTTAAGTTATTGTCCACAATAATTTTAGTTTATTTTTCTAAAAAATAAAAGTTGCACCGTTTAAGTCCGCAACCGCCCAGTTGAGATAGGTGGCAAACAACAGCCAAAGCATATACGGAATAAGCAACAATCCGGCTTTTTTATTAATCCCGTAAAACAGCTTTATCATTGCCGCCGCCACAAAATCAAGCACCACCAAAACGGCAAACCCGACCAAAAAATACGCCTGATAAAAAAACACAAATGTCCATAATGCCTGTAAAAACAAATTAAGCGTAAAAATCTGTGCCGCCGGGCGAATTTTTTGTTTATCTTCCGTGTTTAATACCAAATCAAAAGCTATCACCAAGGAGGCGTATAAAAGTGTCCATACAATCGGAAATACAAAGTTGGGCGGAGTCAAAACCGAGAGGGTTATTTCCGAATAAAAATTTTTCATCCCAAAATGATTAAAATAGCTGCAAATAAAGGCGGTTATCAATACCAAAATCAAACTGTATAAAAAGTTATAAAGCGGTTTTTTAAACATTTTTCTTTCTCCTTTGGCCAAATATGTAATATGCAAACAAAAATTTTCAATAAATCTTACAAATTTGCGAAAATTTAGATTGATTTTTTGTCAAATTGTTGTATGATTATAGCAAGTAATAAGGGAGGCAATCATGGCAAATTCTAATAACGGGAAAACAGTATTGCGTTTAATCGGCGGCGTTCCGGCCGGAAATGATGACGGAATCGGCGCTAACAGCCAAACAATAGAATATACCGAAAACGATAAGACAACTCGCATTTTGGTTGATTTGGGCGTAAAGTTGCCGTCCGATGAAATCAAAAAGAAACATCCCGAATATACCGGAGTTATGCCTGATTTTCGCCGCTTTTTCCCGGGCGAAAACGGTGAACCTGCCGAATTGCCGATAGATGCCATTACTCTTACCCATGCCCACGCCGACCACTTGGACGGTTTAATTTATATGACACTATATGCACAGGCCAAAAAGTTAAAAATGCCGCTGATTATCGGCAGCCAATATACCAAAAATACTCTTTATCGCCTGTTGCGCCAACAAAATCTGCCCAAGGGTATGTTCCCAGAATTTGAGGTAATGCAACCATGCAAAGGCAAGAAAATCGGTAAAATAGAAATCAAATCCATGCCGGTTTCGCACACCACCGTCGGTGCTTACGGTTTCATCTTTGAAACGCCTACCGCCGGATATTTCAACCAAGGTGATAACAGAATGCTCCCTTCGCACACCGGTATAGGCGGTAACAATCAAATGACCGTCGGTATGCTTCGCAAATCTAAAGTTACCCATTTCTCGGTTGACTCTACTTCATCCGGCAGTGAAAACAATAAAAACATTACTTTTGAACGTACTTTGGACGAAATCGGACGCTTCTTTAATGAAACCAAAGGAAAGCAAGCCATCTCCCCGGTTATTTCCCGCAGTATAGAAAACTTGTTGCCGATTTTAATACAAGCCAAAGAACACGGTAAAAAAATATTTATTGACGGTTACCAGTTACGCGGTGCTTTTCGTGATTGGCAAAACGACAACACGGTTTACTACATGGAACACGGAAAGTTGCAATCGACCTCCGATAAAAAATTGCTTAAAGAACTGCGTGAAAAAGGCACAAAAATGTATTGTGCCGAAGATTTCCGCGAGCATATTTGGGACTACGACAATATTATGAATGCCAATGCCGATAACTATGCCCAAAGCGTTGGCAATAAAGACCGTTTAATCGTGGTCAGCGGTGCGTTTGCCGAAGTTTCGGAAACACAACGCTCCGGTGCAATTCGCATTGCCGAAGACAGCCACATGACCTTCCACGCCGGTAAAGATACAGCCGTATTGTTCGCGCAAAGAATCATTGAGGGATTGAATGACCAAGGCGTTATTGATATGATGAACAGTTATTTGCGCCAAGGTGCAACCATTTACTTAAACTATATGAGCGAACCGGTGTTGCGTAAAAAGAATTGCCAAAGCATTTTGAACAACTGCAAGTTTTTGGAAGCGCAATTATCCGGACACTCCACTAAAGAAGGCACCAAAGAAAATGCCGACCGAATTGCATCAAATGCCAAAAACTTCAAAGATTTTGCCAAGAACAAATTGCAAGCACTCGGTATTCACGGAAATGAAGGACAACGCGAAAACAGTGCCGACGCTCTTGCCGGCGATAAGCGCATAGAGAGCCACAGTTTTTGCAACGGAGATATAGTGGAGCTTGCCCCGGGTGTATCAAAAGTTATTGAGCATATTGATATACAAGACCAACAATTTTTGGGTATTATCAATGAAACCAACAGCGGAGAATATGTATTTCAATCTCTTGACGGCAGATATGACCAAAATATGCTCAATGATATCGTTTTACCTAAGTTGAGTCCGACAGCCGCCCGCGAAGATTTCAAAACCGAAAAAGAAATTAAAAAAGCAACGGCTTTGGAAGAAGAAGGCGGCAAAGGTTCTATGAATAAATGGATTATCAAAAGCGGTAAAAATGCCGGAAAATCCAAGAAGTTGCCGCAATCAAACGAAGAACGTCGCCGCAAGGTTGAAGCAAAAATTGCTAAAAGAGCCGAACGACAGGAAAAAAGAAAAGAAAGAAAAGAAGCCCGTCGCCAAAAACAAATCGGGTTTGCGGAATTTGAAATGTAATCCTTATTTTAGGTCTTGCGTTTTTTAACAGTTTGCTATATTCCATATAACAAGATATATGGAGAGTTTAATGTACGCAAATAAAAATAACATAAAAATATATGACAGCCCTGAAGATTTTGAAGGTATGCGCAAGGCAGGTAAAGTTGCCGCCGCCTGTTTGGATTACATCACCGATTATGTACAAGTGGGTATCACCACCGGTGAGTTAGATGACCTGTGCCTTAAATTTATGGAAGATAATGGTGCAAAATCGGCTTGTTTGGGCTATCGCGGATATCCCAAGGCAACCTGCATTTCCATCAATCAGGTGATTTGCCACGGCATACCGGATTATGAACGTAAGCTTGCCGACGGTGATATTTTAAACATTGACGTTACCGCTATTGTTGACGGCTATTACGGTGACACCAGCCGTATGTATTATGCCGGAAAACCGAAAATTAAAGGCAAGCGCTTATGCGAAGTAACTTATGAGTGCTTAATGCGCGGCATAGACGTGGTAAAACCGGGGGCACATTTCGGTGATATCGGCGCGGTGATTGAAGAATATGCCCACAAATACGGATATTCGGTAGTGGATATGTTTTGCGGACACGGCTTAGGCAAAGTATTTCATGACAATCCCAATGTTATGCACTGTGGCAGAAAAGGTACCGGCCCTATAATGGAAGAAGGAATGTTCTTTACTATTGAGCCGATGATAAACTTGGGCAAAAAAGACGGCGTTATCCTTTCCAACGGTTGGACTGCCGTTACTTGCGACCATGCCTGGTCGGCACAATTTGAACATTCAATGGGTGTTACCAAAGACGGAGTTGAAGTTTTCACCTATTCTCCGAAAGGTTTGGATAAACCGCCATACAAATAATCTCCAAAGAGGTACATAGATGACTACACCGGTTAAAGAAAAACCATTATATTTAGGCCATAGAGAACGGTTAAGACAGCGCTTTATGGTTGATGACGGTGCAAGTATGCCGGATTATGAATTGTTGGAATTACTGTTGACAATGGCAATTCCCAGACGAGATGTTAAACCTTTGGCAAAAAATTTAATAAGCCGCTTCGGTGATATCAGTGAAGTTATACATGCTCCGGCACATGAATTGCTTGATGCCGGCGTAAGCCCGAACGCGATTGTGCTTATCCGCCTGACGGCCGCTTGTGCTCTGCGCTCGGCTTATAACGGATTTCATGACGGTGATGAGCCTATTTTCAGTAATTGGATACAATTTGAAGAATATTGCCGAGAAAAAATGGCATATAAAGACATAGAAGAATTCCGCGTATTCTTCTTGGACGGCGACCACCACTTAAAAGGTGAAAAGCTCATAACTACCGGAACAATCAATAAAACTAACATTCATCCGCGTGAAATTATAAAGGCCGCTCTGGAAAATAAAGCCGTATATGTCATTTTGGCTCATAATCATCCGTCCGGAAATGTTGAGCCGTCTAAAGCCGATATAAAAATGACCAAAGCTTTTGAAGAACTTGCCGAAGTTATGGATTTGAAATTGTTTGACCATCTGATTATCGGACGCGAAGGAAGTTTCAGTTTTCGCGCTGCCGGATATATAAAAACCGAAGAATAAAAAAACCGCCGTATCGGCGGTTTTTGATTAATCTTTATGACGGAAAGTTATTCTTCCTTTGGTCAAATCGTACGGTGTCATCTCAATATCAACCTTGTCACCGACCATTACTCTGATGCGGAATTTGCGCATTTTGCCGGCGGTGTGAGCCAATATTTCCACTCCGTTTTCCAATTTAACACGGAACATCGCGTTAGGCAACTTTTCAATAACCTCTCCGGTCAATTCCAACAATTCTTCCTTACTCATTAAATACCTCTAATGTTTTACGTTTGCCAAAACATATAAACGCATTATCGTCCGTTTGCAAGTAAAATATCAACGATTTACCCACAAATCATATTATTTCTTGGCTGTAACGATTTTTATTGCTTCTTCTTCGGTTAAAGAGCTCGGAGCGTAACCCTTTGGAATATGGTAATTATTTTTACCGCATTTCAAATACATACCGTATTTTCCGTTGTTCAAAACAATATCTTCTTTGGTAACCGGATGTTTACCCAAAACCTTAGGTTCCGGTTTGGCCACCGCCCCTTTCAAAATTTCTTCGGCTCTTTCCGCAGTAATGTTGAAAATATTATCGCTTCCGGACAATGACTTGGATTTTGTACCCTGCTTCAGATATTGACCGAACTTACCGATATTAACTTCAATACCGTTACTCAATTTACGCGGCAAAGAAATCAGAATCAAGGCCTGTTCCTCGGTTAATTCTTCCGGTTTCACAAACTTCGGCAACGCAACACGTTTCGGTTTTTCCGTCGTAGCGGTTGCATCTTCACCGAGTTGCAGATAATGACCGTACGGACCTTTTTTGAGATAAACGTTCATGGAATCATATTGCCCCATCAACTTATCTTCGGCCACTTCCCGCTTGGTTGCCGCAAAATCGGCATCTTTTTGCTCTTCATCTTTGGTATCGGTCAACGGTTTGGTGTATGAACAGGTCGGATATTCCGAACAACCCAAGAAAGCACCAAACTTACCGAATTTAATACTCAAGTGTCCTTTATGGCATTGCGGACAACTGCGCGGATCCGATCCGTCTTCTCTCGGCGGAAACAGGTGTGCCGCCAAAGCTTCATCAATGCGGTCAATTACTTCGGTCAGCTGTAACGGCTTAACACCGTCAACCGTTTTAATAAATTTATCCCAAAAGCCCTTTAACAGCTCTTTCCAATCCTTATTACCGGCGGAAACATCATCCAAATATTCTTCCAGTTGGGCCGTAAAATCATATTCAACATATTTTTTGAAGAAGTTTTCCAAAAATACGGTAACTATGCGTCCGCGATCCTCCGGAATAAAGCGCAGTTTTTCAACTTTCACATATTTACGTTCTTGCAAAACAGCGATAATACTGGCGTATGTAGACGGACGGCCGATACCCAATTCCTCCAATTTTTTCACCAAACTTGCTTCGGTAAATCTTGGCGGCGGCGTGGTGAAGTGTTGCGCCGATTTAATTTCACCCTTGCTGACGCTCTCACCGTTTTCCACGTTAGGCAAAATCACATTTTCATCATCATCGTCGGAATCATCTTTACTTTCCTGATATAACTTCAAGAAACCGTCAAATTGAATTACCTGACCGGTGGCGCGCAACATAATTCTGCCGTCTTGAGAAGCTACATCAACCACCACTTTATCAAAAATCGCCGGATTCATCTGACAGGCAACCGTACGTTTCCAAATCAATTCATAAAGTTTATGCGCATCGCTGTCTAACTTCAGTTCCATTTTCTTCGGAGTATTCATCACATCGGAAGGACGAATTGCCTCGTGCGCTTCCTGCGCATTTTTGGTCTTATTCTTATATTCTTTGGCCGTTTTCGGTAAATAACTTTCTCCAAAATACTTTTTAATTGCTTCACGACAAGCATTTATGGCATCTTTGGAAAGATTAACCGCATCTGTACGCATATAGGTGATAAAACCGTCTTCATAAAGTTTTTGAGCCACCTGCATGGTCTTTTTGGCAGAAAAGCGCAATTTACGCGCCGCTTCTTGTTGCAGGGTGGAAGTGGTAAACGGCGGAGCCGGATAACGACTGGCTTTTTTGCGTTCTACATTATCAACACTGAAATCCTGAGCTTCTATTTTTGCTTTGGCATCATTGGCTTTATCGGCACTGTTTAAGGTAAATTTATCCAACTTTTTGCCGTCAAGTTTGACCAAATGTGTGAGCATATGAGCCTGCGACTTGGTAAGCAAATCAACATCAACAGTCCAATATTCTTCCGGTTTGAATTTTTCAATTTCGTTTTCCCGTTCGCAAATCAAACGCAAAGCCACCGATTGTACACGACCTGCCGATTTGGAACCCGGTAATTTACGCCACAACACCGGTGACAAGGTAAAGCCCACCAAATAATCAAGCGCACGACGTGCCATATAGGCACTTACTAAGTCCTGGTCTATTTCACGCGGATTCTCAATACCCTCTTTTACGGCCGTCTTGGTAATTTCGTGAAATACAACGCGCTGTATTTTTTTACCGTTTAGTTTTTTCTTTTCTTTTAATTCTTCCAAAATATGCCAGGCAATAGCTTCTCCTTCTCTATCCGGGTCGGATGCAAGAATTAAGGTATCGCAATCTTTTAAAGCCGTTATAATATCATTTAAGTGTTTTCTGCCGGCGGCACTGAATTCCCATTGCATGGCAAAACCGTGGTCCGGATCCACCGAACCGTCTTTACTCGGCAAATCTCTGATATGCCCGTAACTTGCCAACACTTTATAGTCAGATCCCAAATACTTATTGATTGTTTTGGCTTTTGCCGGAGATTCCACTATTACTAATTTCATTTTTTATTCCCGTTACTTTATTTTTGCCACCTTATTGCCTACCTGACGTTCTATTTTTCCGCTGAACTCCAATTCGGTTAATTGCAGAAAAAACTCCGTTTGTGATAAGCCGCAAATACGCAACAACTCGTCGACATCAACACCCTCATAAGAAATAAAACTCAATAAATCAACTTCTTGCGACGGTGTATCTGCCAAAATTTTATTTTCTGAAATATTTACATTATTTTGCGGTTTGTCAAGAGGCAATTCGGCAATTTTGACCTTTTTTATACGCCTTGTCGATTGCATACTTAATACATTAAGTATATCCCCCGCATTTTCTGTTAAAATCGCACCTTCTTTAATTAATTGGTTGGGACCGGCTGCCCGATTTTCGGTCGGAGAGCCCGGTACGGCAAAAATTTCTTTACCCTGTTCTAAAGCAAGGCGAGCGGTAATCAACGAACCGGAATTAAGGCTTGCTTCCACCACCACAACTCCGTCGGATAAAGCCGAAATAATCCTGTTGCGACGCGGAAAATTGGAAACCTGCGCCTGTGTTCCCATTGATAATTCGGATATAATTAAACCTTGTTTGCAAATTTGTTCATACAAATCTTGATTTTCTTTAGGATAAACCTCGTCCACACCGGTACCGACTACGGCAATGGTGGCACCTTGTTGCTCATTGGCATAGAGTGCGCCTTTATGAGCGGCACCGTCAATTCCGCGAGCCATGCCGGAAATAACCGTAACCCCGTTATTTGTTAAATCATAGGCCAAATGAGAGGCCATTTTGCGACCGGCAATAGAAGCGTTGCGTGCTCCCACAATCGCAATCATCGGAGTTTGCTGCAACAAATCAATATTACCCAAAGCGTAAATTACCGGCGGCGCATCGTTTAATTCGGCCAAATTTTTCGGGTACAACCCATCTTTATATGTAATAATCCGCACATTTTTTGCTTTGGCGGCGGCGATTTCTTCTTCCACCGTTTCACGCGGACATATTACCTTTTTACGCTTTGCCAATTCGAGAGCATCTTTAATACTGCCCGTTTTGTTTACATATTCATGAAACGTAACCGGACCGATACCGTCGGTTTTTATAAGTTGTAATATATCGGCTAATTCGTTTTCGGTCATTTATTTTTTCTTAAACGATATTTTGCTTTCTTCACCTTTAAGCAATCTCTTTATATTGGCATGATGGCGAACAATTACCAACACGGCAATGGCAGTATAAAACACCGCATACACCGGCGGGCACATAAAAAAGGCAATTACCGGAACCGCAGCAGCGGCAGTTAAGGCCGCCAAGGACGAATAGCGGAACGCAAAAGCCATAACGAGCCAAATAAAAAACGCTATCAACGCTACTAACGGCTGTGTCATCAAAATAAAGCCGAAAGATGAAGCAACGCCTTTGCCGCCTTTGAACTTAAGCCAAATCGGAAAATTATGCCCCAAAATACCGCAAGTACCGGCAATCAGCGAAGCCAAATCGTTAGACATCAGCGGAAAATTCGTATTATCGCCGTTAATCGGGAAAGCAGGAACAATCTTATACGCTATATATGCGGCAATACCGGCCTTAAAAGCATCCAGCAAGACCGTCAACAAGGCTAACCATTTGTTTCCGGTACGCAAAACATTGGTTGCACCGATGTTTCCTGAACCAATTTTACGGATATCACCGTAACCGGCCAAATAACACAAAACCAAACCGAACGGTATTGAACCGGCCAAATATCCGCCTAAAGCGCATAAAATCAGTATTGTTAACATTAAAACCTCCATACTATGACATTTACATATTCTTTAGCCGAATTGATTATTTTTTTCAATGTAAATTTTTTATATGCGAAAAATTCTGTTGAAAGCCTGTAAAATAATAATGACAATACAAATAAAATTTGTAACATACTTAGTAGATTTTAAAAAACGGAGCAAAAATGAAACCAAAATATAAGCGCGTTTTGCTTAAAATATCAGGTGAAGGCATGGCCGGTACCGGTAAAACCGGTATTGATACTTCCGTTGTCATGCAGACGGCCGGGCAAATTGCCGAGTTGCAAAAGAACGGCGTACAGGTTTGCGTGGTAATCGGCGGCGGCAACTTTTTCCGCGGTGCCAAAAATGCCGGAGCCATGATGGACCGCAGTGTTGCCGACCAAATCGGTATGCTGGCAACCGTTATGAACTCTATGGCCTTAAAATCTGCTTTGGAAAAATTAGGTTCGCCTGTTGAAGTATTCTCCGGAATAAGCGTTCCGCAAGTGTGCAATAACTACACGTTTCGCGAAGCATACGGCGCTTTAACATCGGGCAAGACGGTTATTTTTGCCGGCGGTACCGGCAGTCCGTATTTCACTACCGACACCGGCGCGGCTTTGCGTGCAATAGAAATGCACTGCGATATTTTGATGAAAGCCACTCAGGTTGACGGCGTTTATGATTCCGATCCGCGCGAAAATCCGCATGCAAAACGCTATGACAGCGTCAGTTTTGCCGAAGTTCTGGAAAAACACTTAAATGTTTTGGATATGACCGCGGCAACCATGGCGCAAGAGGCCGATTTGGCAGTTATGATTTTTGCTCTGAAAAATGAAAATTCCATCGTTAACGCCGTGTGCGGTAACGAAAAATGCACAATTATCAAAAAATAAACGAGGTGTTAAATGACAGATTACAATTCATTAAAAAACGACACATTGGAAAGAATGGAAAAAACCCTTGATGCGCTAAAAAATGATTTCGGCGGATTGCGTGCCGGTCGCGCACATGCCAGCTTGCTTGACGGTATTTTGGTTGAAGCCTACGGCAGTATGACACCTATCAGCCAAGTCGGCACGGTCAGCGTACCGGATGCTCGCACCTTGTCAATCAGCGTTTGGGATAAAGGCCTGGCCAAAAACGTTGAAAAGGCATTGAGAGAAAGCGAACTCGGCTTGAATCCGATGTCCGACGGTCAGCTTATTCGTATTCCGATTCCGCCGCTCAGCGAGGAACGTCGTAAAGAATTGGTCAAAATTGCCGGCAAATATGCGGAACAAAGCAAAGTTGCCGTCAGAAACATCCGTCGCGATGCCATGGATGAAGTAAAGAAAATGAAAAAAGATTCTTTAATTTCCGAGGATGAAGAGAAGAAATATAATAATGATATTCAAAAATGGACCGATGATGCCGTTAAAAAAATTGACGAGCAATTAAACTCCAAAGAACAGGATATTATGCAGGTATAAATCATGGAAACTACCGTAAATCATATAGCTTTTATTATGGACGGCAATCGGCGCTGGGCAAAACAACACAATTTACCGATTGCGGCCGGACATCGTAAAGGCGCCGAAACACTCACGGATATTGCAAAAGCCGCCAAAGAATTGGGTGTTCGCTATATGACGGTATATGCTTTTTCCACCGAAAACTGGGGAAGAAAAAAAGAAGAAGTAGATACTTTGATGGATTTGTTGCGTCAATATTTGGAAAAAGGTTTCAAAGAGCTCAAAGATAATGATGCACGGATTATTTTTATCGGCGAAAGATATATGCTTGCCGATGATATCAGACAGAAAATGGCTCAAATAGAACAGGAAACCGCGCAAAACAAATCCGTTACTTTGTGTGTGGCGCTGAGTTACGGCGGAAGACAGGAAATCGTGCACGCAGCCCAAAGTATTGCCCAAAAAGTTTTGGACGGTAAAATCAAAGTAGAAGACATAAATACGGAAATTTTCGCCGAAAATCTTTATACCAAAGATATTCCGGATCCGGATTTGCTTATACGCACAAGCGGAGAACAACGAATCAGCAACTATTTACCGTGGCAAACGGCATACAGTGAATTTTATTTTTCGGATACGCTTTGGCCGGATTTTTCCGCCAAAGAGTTGAAAAAGATTATAGAAGACTATTCCAAGAGGGAGAGAAGATATGGTAAGTCGTAAATTTGGAGCTATAACCAAAAGAATTTTAGCCGCAATCGTTATGATTCCGATTGCCATTATTACTTTATATGAGGGCAGTCCCTATGTTGAAGTTCTGGCGGTTGTAGTCGGCGGATTATTGGCATGGGAATGGGCAAATATGCTTTCATTGCCGCAAAAGGCGTCATATTATGTGACTGCCTACATTATCAGCTTGGCTATTGCGATTTGGAGCTATAACTTCTCGGTCATTTTGACAATGATGCTCATTATCTCTCTCGTGGTATGGCTTATTGCTCAAAAGGATAAACACCGCAATCTGCTGACTTTGGGCGTGCCGTATATATCAATCGGTATTGCTTCGCTAATTTGGATGTACCGTTCTTTTGACCCGAGTGAAGGAAACTTTGACCCGCGCTACAATTACAGTTTTATCATGACCGCCTGGTTCTTCTTAATGGTTTGGAGTATGGATATCGGCGGTTTGGTGGTAGGTTGCAACCTGCGCGGTCCGAAATTGGCTCCGAAAATCAGCCCTAACAAAACATGGTCCGGTTTGTGCGGCGGAATTTTGTTGGCAATGTCGGTAAGCATAATCTTTATGTATTTCTGCACGCAAGTTATGGAAATTCCTTTCTATGACTTCTCTAAATTCCGTTATATTTCATTTTCATACAGCCCGATGCAAATTCGCTACGAATGGAACGTTAACTCCCAAATGTTTTATGCTTTGATGGCTATTTTTGTTGCCGTATTGGCACAAATCGGCGACTTGGTTGAATCTGCCATTAAACGTTTGGTCGGTGTAAAAGATTCTTCCAAACTCATACCGGGACATGGCGGTATTTTTGATCGCATTGACGGTTTGATTTTTGCCGCTCCGTTTGTATATATGTTCTTTATGTATATTTTGTAGAAGGGTTTAAATTATGGAAATACTTACAAATATTTTGTACTATGTTATTCCTTTTATAATCCTTTTGGGGATTTTGGTGTTCGTACATGAATTCGGACACTTTATCGTCGCACGCTTATTAGGCGTTAAAGTCGTTGCATTTTCAATCGGTTTCGGAAAAGAATTGTGGAGTCATACCGATAAAAAAGGCACCTGCTGGAAAATCTCGGCAGTACCGCTTGGCGGATATTGCCAATTTTTGGGTGATGCCGATGCATCTTCCACTACCAGTAAATCATTATCCAAGCTTTCCAAAGAAGAAAAGGCCATGGCTTTCCCGTTACAAAAAACTTGGAAAAAACTGTTAATCGTGGTTGCCGGCCCGTGGTTTAACTATTTGTTGGCGGTTCTTATCTTCATCGGCATTTTCTTTGCTTACGGCAGGATGGTTCACCCGTCGGTAGTCGGCGGAGTTATTGAAGGCGGTGCCGCTGCCGAAGCCGGAATTATCAAAGGTGATGAAATTTTGAGCATTAACGGTAAGCTGACACCTGATTTTCAAACCTTAAGCAATGAAGTTATGTTGAGCCAATCCGACGAAGCCGACGTTGAAATTAAACGCCCTATTGATGTTACCTTAAGAGCTCAAGAGTTGGAAGTGGAACAATGCGGCGATATTAAAAACGAAAAAATAATCGGCGTTCGCTCAATAGAAGCTCAAATTGACCAAGATACCGGCGAAAAAGAAAGAGTGCCGGCAATCATTGATGACGTAATGGTCGGCAGTCCGGCAGAAAGTGCCGGCATCATGAAAGGTGATGTATTGGAAAGCATTAACGGTGTCGGAATTAACTATTTTGACGAGTTAAGACAATATGTTGACCAGCACAATGACGAAGATTTACAAATAAAAGGACACCGTATGCTCAATTTGCGAGTTGTTCTTAAAGATACGGATTTTGAAGGAGATGTCGGAGGTAAAACAAAACGCAGAATGCTCGGTGTACAATCAACACCGGAAATGGCCTTCAGCGAAAAATTAAGTTTTACCAAAGCGGTAGTCGCAGGTTTTAGAGAAACGTACGATATCACTGCCATGACTTTGCGTGGTGTTTGGCAGATGATTACCGGACAACGCGGCGGACGTGATGTCGGCGGTATTATACGTATTGCCGAAATGTCCGGTGACGTGAGCAAAACCGGCGGAGTTATAGGGTTTATTTATTTCATGGCATTATTATCGGTAAACTTGGGACTGATTAACCTGTTCCCGATACCGGTACTTGATGGCGGAAATATTGTTATATTCCTGATTGAAATGGTTATCGGTCGGGACTTAAAGGAAAATATTAAGGATTATATTTTCAAATTTGGTTTGCTGATTATCTTGGCAATTATGTTATTGGCAACGTGGAATGATATTCTGCATTTGGCAAATCGTTTATTTTATTGATAAAGGAAAGTAATATGAAAAAATTTATTTATGCCGGATTAATGACAAGCTTGATTGCTTTACAGGCAAATGCTGCCGACTTTACGGTTAAAAAAATTGAAGTTGACGGCTTACAACGTGTTGAAAAGGCAACTGTTTTGTCTTACTTGAATATCCCGAAGAATTCGCGGATTTCACAAGATAAATTGGACAGCTCTTTCAAAAGCCTGTATGACACCGGTTTGTTCAGCGATATCAATTTTGATACCTCAACAGCCAATGTTTTGAAAATCAGCGTAAAAGAAAATCCGATTATCGGTAAGCGTGCTTTTGACGGTAACGATAAAATAGATGATAAAATTTTGGAATCCGAAGTTCAGCTCGGCCCGCGTTCCGTGTACGATAAAGCAAAAGTTCAACAAGACGTACAACGCATCTTGGACGTTTATCGTAAAACAGGACGTTATTCGGTTACGGTTGAGCCTAAAATCATTGAACGTGATGAAAATCGCGTAGATTTGATTTATGAAATTGACGAAGGTTCTGCCGCTAAAATCGATAAAATCAACTTTATCGGCAACACCCACTATACCAGCTCGGATTTGCAAGATGAAATCATGAGCAAGGAAAGCCGTTGGTATCGTATTTTCAGCTCGGCCGAAGATTACGATGCCGAAAAAATGGAATACGATAAAGAATTGCTCAGACGCTTTTACACCAAACGCGGTTATGCCGATTTCAACGTTCAAAGCGCAATGGCTGAATTAAGTGACGACCATAAGTCTTTCGTATTGACGTTTAACTTGGAAGAAGGCCCGCGTTATAAAATCAACGACATAAAAATAAATTCCGAAATAGAAGGCGTAGATACCAAAGATTTGTATGATGATTTGGAAATAGATGTTGGTGATTGGTACGATTCTGCGGCGATTGAAAAATCGGTAGCAGAGATGACGGATTCTTTGGGTAAAAAAGGATTTGCCTTTGTTGATGTGGTTGCCGATTTGAACCGCGATCCGGAAAACGGCAAGGCCGACCTTATTTTCAACATTTATGAGGGTGAACGCATATTCGTAAACCGTATTAACATTACCGGTAACGACCGTACCGAAGATCAGGTTATTCGTCGTGAATTCCGTTTGGATGAAGGTGATGCTTTGAATATTTCAAAACTGCGTGACTCTCGTCGTAACGTTGAAAACCTCAACTATTTCAGCAAGGTTGATATTCAAACCGACGTTATTGATGCCAATAAGGCCGACTTAAATGTTAACGTAGAAGAAAAATCTACCGGATATTTCAACGTAGGTATCGGTTATTCAACTACCAACGGTGCTTTATTCAGAGTAGGCGTTACCGAAAACAACTTCCGCGGTAAAGGACAGGAAATCGGCGCCAATATGGGTATCTCTCAACGTAACAAAGATTACAGCGTCAGCTTTACCGAACCGTATTTCTTGGGCCGTCGTTTAAGCGCCGGTACCGATTTGTACATGGAAGACCAGGATTATGAGGACGAGGCTTCTTATGATACCAGAACTATCGGCGGAAGACTCAGATTCGGTTGGAACTACACCGATGACTTCTACCATTTGGCACGCTACAACTTAAGTACTACCGACATTAAGAACGTAAAAGATTACGCTTCCGAATACGTAAAGGCGGAAAAAGGTAAAGCCACTACTTCTTCGGTCGGTCAGACATTTATATATGATAAGCGTGACAGCTCTATCAATACCAAAGACGGTTATTATTTGTCTTTCGGACATGATATTTCCGGTCTCGGCGGAGATACCAAATATAACCGCTTTGATGCCAAAGCTTATAAGTATTATACTTTAGCAGACTACTACACATTTAAGTTCTTCACTACCGGCGGTTACATTGTCGGTTACAGCGGAGAAAATGTTCGTATGTCCGACAGATATTATCTCGGCGGCAACAACATGCGCGGTTTTGAAGTTGCCGGTATCGGTGCTCGTGATAAGAACACGGATGATGCTTTGGGCGGTAACTGGATGATGTATTCCGGAGCGGAATTGACCTTCCCTATCGGCTTGGACGAATTGGGAATTAAAGGACGTACATTCTGGGATGTCGGTGCCTTGGGTAAACCGGATAATTATGATGCTCAAAAGATTTATTACTCTTCAAAAATCAGACAATCTGTAGGTTTCGGTTTTGACTGGATGTCTCCGATGGGTAAAATCAACATTGACTTCGGTTTCCCGATTGTTAAAGAGCGTTACGATGAAACGGAAGTATTCCGCTTGAACTTCGGTACCAGCTTATAGGAGAAAAACATGGTTGACGGCAATTTTTATAATGTGCGTGAAAATGTTACTCTGACGCAGGTTGCTCAAGTAACTTCGGCGGTGCTTACCGACGAAAGTAAAGGTAATGAAGTTGTTGCTCATATTGCCACAATGAACACGGCCACTGCCGAAGATATATGCTTTTTCTATGACAGAAAAAGCAAAGAAACGGCAGCTCAAATCAAGGCAAAGGCCTGCATAACCACCGAAGATTTAAAGCAATTTCTACCGCAAGGCGTAATTGTTTTGATATCGGATAACCCTAAAATAGCGTTTATAAAACTCAATGAATTTATGTATGCCGAGAAAAAACCGGCGGCAAAAATTGATTCCTCGGCCAAGATTGCCGAGAGCGCCAAAATCGGCAAAGATTGCTATATCGGTGCCAATGTAGTCATTGAAGATAACGTACAGATAGGTGATAATTGCATAATTGAACCAAACGCGGTTATTTATCATGATTGCAAAATCGGTAATAATTGCCGTATCGGCAGTAATGCTTCCATTGCATACAGTGTTATCGGTAACAACTGTTTCATCTATACCGGCGCTCGTATCGGTTTTGACGGCTTCGGTTTTCAGTTGATTAACTACCAACACCACCGTATCCCGCAGTTGGGACGCGTTATCATCGGTAATGATGTTGAAGTGGGTGCAAACACCTGTATTGACCGCGGTGCACTTGATGACACAATCATCAGCGACGGTTGCCGTATAGATAACCTGGTACAAATTGCCCATAACGATAAGCTGGGACGCGGTTGTGTTATTGTGGCACAAGTCGGAATTGCCGGCAGTTGTAACTTGGGCGATTTCGTAGTACTGGGCGGACAGGTCGGATTGGCCGATCACTTAAATATCGGCAGCGGTGCCCAAGTGGCAGCCCAATCCGGTGCTATGCGTGATATAGAAGCAGGTGCGGTTGTGATGGGTTCACCGTGTGTTCCGTTCAAAGACTATATGCGTCAAGTTTCGTTTTTACAAAAAAATTCTAAAAAATAGAGGAAAAGATGTCAGAAAACAAAATTTATAATATTGATGAAATTATGAAAATGTTACCCCACCGCTACCCGTTTTTGTTGGTAGACAGATTGGAAATCGAAGAAACCGGTGTTAAGGGTATCGGATTAAAAAACTTAACCATGAACGAACTTTTTTTCCAAGGACATTTTCCGAATAATCCGATTATGCCGGGAGTGTTGCAAATAGAGGCTATGGCACAAACGGCCGGATGTATTGTAATGAGTGCCGATGAAAACTACGCCGAAAACAAGCGCAGTGTTTTGTTTATGTCGGTAGACGGAGTAAAATTCCGCAAGCCGGTGCGTCCGGGCGACCAACTGAAAATGCATTTGGAAAAAATCAAAGAACGTCGCAACATTTTTGTTTTCAAAGGCGTTTCCATGGTTGATGATCAGATAGTTTCCGAAGCAGAACTTACGGCTATGATTATATAGCAATCAGCTACAATCACTAAAGGATTTTCTTTTGCATCTTAAAAGAAAATCCTTTTTTGTTGCCAAAAAAATCAAAAATAAAATCTTGACAAACTTTATCAAAAGTCTAAACTGAACAGCACTGTAATAATGTATTATGCAAATTAAAATGTTCAACTAAATAAATTATAATTATGAACCTATCTGAATTTCGCCGAGATTATGGACAGAACGTTGCCATGACGGTTTGTCGTACTGCTTACGGTTATGTTTTAAACGGACATGAGCCAAAAACTTCTCTGAAAGTTGCCGCATCTCTCTATGCGCAAAAATTCCTGAACCACCGGCTCAAGTGCATCAGCTATCGCGTTGAAAAAGAGCTCGGATGTGTGCGGATTTATCAACTGCATACCGAAACTGAATTTGCACAGCGTGCCCTGAGAAGCGGTAAATGGAACTACGATGACACAACCCTCTGTATTGCCTCCCTCGGAGAGAACTACAGACAGCATCTTGTCAGGACGATAGAGTATAGCGATGACTTGGTAGTCAGCGTTTACGAACACTTCGGGCGCTTTGTTTCCGTTGTGGCTCTTGAAGGGTGTAAAAAACCGTCGCAGGTTGAAAAATTTAACCGTATCGGGCACGTCCTTGCCGTAAATGCCGTGGGGTATTATGATCGGTACTTGGATGCCATGACTTTGATTAATACGCCTAATACGGACACGGAACTCGGACGCATTGACAAGTATTTATCATCTCAGAATATTGAGATTAAGCACGGAAAATACTACAACGGTCCCGGTTTCTTCCCGTCTTCGCGCAAAGGAGAACGCATCAGCCACTACCTCAAGCGCAAGCAAGCGGAGTTGGAAACCGACATTCGTATCGCCGACATCTGCGTATTCGGTAACTTCTAACAAAAACTCCCGACAAACAGGTCGGGAGTTTTTTATTATAACAATCTTGAATTATCTATGGCCGCCTTAATAAATGATACAAACAGCGGATGCGGCGCAAACGGACGAGATTTCAATTCCGGATGGAATTGAACACCCACAAACCACGGATGTTCCGGTCTTTCCACAATCTCCGGCAGATTTCCGTCCGGAGAAGTTCCGACAATAGACATGCCGGCCTTATTAAGCATATCCTTATATTTGATATTTACTTCATAACGGTGACGGTGGCGTTCCGATATTTTTTCGGAACCGTAAATCTCGGCAACTTTTGAACCGGCTTTCAACACACACTCATATGCTCCCAAGCGCATGGTACCGCCCAAATCACCGTCCTTATGACGGATTTGCTTGGCGCCGTCTTTATCCCACTCGGTCATCAAACCGATAACCGGCTCGCAATTTTCATCCAATTCGGTAGTATTGGCATTTTTGATACCGCACAAATTACGCATGGTTTCAATTACCGCCATCTGCATTCCAAAGCAAATTCCAAAGAAAGGTACTTTGTTTTCACGAGCGTATTTTACGGCATTAATCATACCTTGAGTACCGCGCAATCCGAAACCGCCCGGCACCAAAATAGCGCTGACATCGTTTAGTATTTCATCCGGATTCTGAGTTTCCAACGTTTCGGAATCCACCCACTTGATACGCACTTTATATTTGTTGGCAATTCCTCCGTGAACAAGAGCTTCGTGCAGTGATTTATAAGCTTCCAGCAACATCATATATTTACCGACAACGGCGATTCGCACTTCGCCTTCCGGTGCGCGTAATATATCAACTATGTGTTGCCACTTGCTTAAATCCGTCGGTTTATCATACGGCAAATTAAAGTGTTTGCACACCTGTCTGTCCATGCCTCCGGCCGAATAAGCAAGCGGTACCTGATAAATGCTGGCGGCATCCATGGCCGTAATAACGTTTTCTTCTTTGATATTGCAGAATAATGCCAATTTACGCTTTTCGTTTTCCGGAATTTCCATTTGCGTACGACACAAAATCATATCCGGTTGAATACCGTATTCCTGTAATTTTTTAACCGAGTGTTGTGTCGGTTTGGTTTTCAATTCGCCGGCCGTCGGAATATACGGCAATAACGTAACATGAATAAACATGGTGCGTTCACGCCCAAGTTCGTAGGCAACCTGACGGATTGTTTCCAAATAAGGCTGACCTTCAATATCACCGACCGTTCCTCCAATTTCACAAAGTACAAAATCTTCATCATCAATGTCAGACAATATAAATTCTTTAATTTCATTGGTAACGTGGGGAATAACCTGAATTGTAGAACCCAAGTAATAACCGTGGCGTTCTTTTTCGATTACCCTTTGATATATTTTACCGGTGGTAACGCTGTCGCTGCGTTTGGCCGGCACTCCGGAAAAACGTTCATAGTGGCCTAAGTCCAAATCCGCTTCCGTACCGTCATCGGTAACAAAAACTTCACCGTGCTGACACGGATTCATGGTACCCGGATCCACATTCAAATACGGATCAAGCTTGCGCAATCTGACTTTATATCCTCTGGCTTGCAAAATAGCCGCCAATGAGGCAGAAGCCAAACCTTTACCGAGTGAAGAAACCACACCGCCGGTAATAAATATAAACTTGGAATTCGGATTTAATTTAATTTCTGACATATGATTTTTCCTTAAAAATAGTCCTTAAAAAAGTGACAAAGGCACTTTAAGAAAAAGTGCCTTATGTCCTTTTACAATCTGCAATATTTTACTCCGCTACCGGAACTTGAGGTTCTTGAGGAGCCGGAGCGGCAGGTGCCGGAGCCGGTGTAGCCGGAGCAGGTGCCTGATTATTATTTTCGGTCTGGCTTGTCGGCAACGACGAGCTTGCCGTAGGCGTATCTAATACCGAAGTTTTCTTGGCAATTTCCACATGACTGAAATAAATGGAAAGAGCCATACTCAAAGCAAAAAACAAGGTGGCCAAAATAGCAGTAATTCTGGTTAAGATATTACCCTTTCCTCTGGCGCTTATCAAACCGCCGATACCGCTGTCACCGCCTAAACCGCTCAACGCACCGCCGTTAGAGCGTTGCATTAAAATAACCACAACCAAAAAAATCGCTACGATTAACTGTAATACCAACAATACGGAACCCATTTTTCAATCCTTTCTTACTTACAACCGTTTTTTGCAATATCAATAAAATCTTGAGCCTTCAAACTTGCTCCGCCGATAAGAGCTCCGTCAACATCAGGCAGACTCAACAATTCGGCAGCATTGTTCGGTTTAACCGATCCGCCGTACAAAATTCTCATTTTATTTGCGGTAGCTTTGCCCAACTTTTTAGCCAACGTTTTGCGAATTGCCGCATGAACTTCTTCAACATCGGCGGCCGTCGGAGTTTTTCCCGTACCGATAGCCCAAATCGGCTCATAAGCAATTACCGTATTTTTAGCGGTTGCATCATCAGGAACCGAGCCGTTAATTTGAGATTCGCATACCTTTATGGTTTTTCCGGCATCTCTTTGTTCGCCGGTTTCACCGATACAAATAACCGTACTCAATCCGGCCGCATGGGCGGCTACAGCTTTTTTATTAATCAATTCATCGGATTCAAAATGATCCACGCGTCTTTCCGAATGCCCGATAATGGTATATGAACAACCGGTATCTTTGAGCATTAACGGACTGATATCTCCGGTATGCGCACCTTTTTCGGCAAAATGAACATCTTGTCCGCCAAGTGCGATTTTAGTACCGCGCAAGCACTTTTTAACTGCACTTAAAATCGTAAAAGGAGGACAAATCAAAAAATCACAATCAAATTTATTTGCTTTGACAGCGGCGGCAACATCCTTTGCCAAAGCCGTTCCTTCTGCCGTCAGGCAATTCATTT
>Ga0265298_10001099_pt1 | contig 39775 bp, 26 predicted proteins | sample AusTroGonzalo_MG_3_FD_193486 | JGI IMG/M metagenome (GOLD analysis project Ga0265298, IMG submission 193486) | Bovine rumen microbial communities from tropical cattle in Woodstock, Queensland, Australia - Gonzalo_01 | ecosystem: Host-associated > Mammals > Digestive system > Stomach > Rumen ... | reverse complement strand
TTCGCGGATCGCTTCCGCCGCCTCGGGATCGAGCGTGAAACCGAACCTGGCGGCGAACCGGACCGCGCGCAGCATCCGCAGATAATCTTCCGAAAAACGTGTCCTGGCATCTCCGATGGTCCGGATCACCCCGCGCCGCAGGTCGGCGAGTCCGCCGGTATAGTCGATGATGTTTCCTTCGGTTACATCATAGAGCAGGGCGTTGATGGTGAAATCCCGGCGCGAAACGTCTTCCTGCGGAGTCTTGCTGTAGCGCAGTTTTTCCGGGCGGCGGCCGTCCATATAATCGCGTTCTTCCCGGAACGTGGCCACCTCGAAATTATTGCCGTCCTCGACTACGGTCACCACGCCGAACGAGGCTCCCACGGGAATGGAGCGGGGAAAGAGCCGCATGACTTCTTCCGGTGTGGCCGAGGTGGTGATGTCGAAATCTTTCGGGCGTTTGCCGGAGACCAGGTCGCGGACACAGCCGCCGACCAGATAGGAATCAAATCCGGCGTCCCGCAATTTTCTGACGATCCGGACTGCGGTGCGGCTGAGTTCCGATTCCGGCAGCGGATATGGCTTGATAACGGGATCGGCCGGCATATGGTTATTTCTCCGGTTCCTTGATTGTCGTGCGGTCGAGCTGCTGACGTATGACGGCATTTTCGCGTCTCGCCGCCCGCAGACGGTTTTTTAGATTGAGGTTTTCGATCCGGAGCCGGCGCAGTTCGGCTTTGACCATCAGCCCGCGGAGATTTTCCAGCATCAGCTTCTGGACCCGGTTGCCCGGCGTTCCGAAATCGGCAATGATCTTTTCCCCTTCATCCAGAATGCTCTGCAGCGGAATGGAATCATCATTGACCAGCCGGGTAAAATATTCGATTTTGGTGCGCAGCCGTGCTTCCGCGGAAACTTTCGCCGGCAAATTGCCATACCAGAAGAGCGTAATGATGATCCCCAGGACCGCCGCAGCGGGAATGAACAGCATGACGAGCCGCAGTTTCCTGCTCCGTTTCCGGACTTCGCCTTCCAGTTCCCGGACCTTGGCACGGGTCTGGACTGAATCCCTCTGCATTTCATAATCCAGGCGCCTTACGGAAATGGTATGCACTTCCGGAACCAGGTCCCGGTTCGGGGCGGTTTCCTGACGGATCGTCCAGATCTCCGACAGGAGTTCTTCCATGGTCTGAAAACGGTTTTCCGGCTTTTTGGCCAGCATCCGTCGGACCAGTTTTACTACCGACGGCGGCACTTCCGGATTCAATTTGTCCAGTGCTTCGGGGTCTTCTTCCTGGTGCTGGTAGGCCACGGTCCGGATCGTCTGCGATTCGAACGGCAGCCGGCCGGACAGCATCTGATACAAGGTCACTCCCAACGAATAAATATCCGTGCGGGGATCCGGCTTGCTGCCTTGAAACAGTTCCGGACTCATGTAGGACGGACTGCCCGAGATCTGCGAATCGTTTTCCCATTCTTCGGCATAAACGGACATGCCGAAATCGGTGATCTTGACGATCCCCTCCTGGGTCAGCATGATATTGTCCGGCTTGATGTCCCGGTGCACGAGTCCGCATTCCGTCCACACATAATGCAGCGCTTCCGCCGCCTGCTGGATGATATGCAGCGATTCATCCACCGGCAGCTGTTTTTCCCTGTGGATCCGGTCCATGACACTGCCGCCGGAAATATACGGCATCGCCATATAGCAGATTCCGTCTTCCTCGCCGATCGCCACGGACTGGATCAGATTGACATGGTTCAAGGCCGCGGCCGCACGGGCTTCCTTCAGAAAATCCTGGATCCCGTTCCGGGTGGAAAATTCCGGCAGCAGGACTTTCAGCGCCACCTGCCGGTCCAGCGAAAGCTGGGTCGCGAGATATACCGTTCCGACTGCCCCGGTTCCGATTTTGGTCCGGATCAGAAAATCCCCGATCACGCAGCCGTCCTGAAAACGGGACGGCGGTACGGTCAATTCGCGGGAACAGCCCGGGCAATGGATAGGATATCCCCGCAATGAATCATCGGCTGCAACCGTGTAAAAACAGAATGGACAGCGGAAGCGCATCGGTCAGTCAATACCTTTCTGGGCCTGCCGGGTGATTTCGGCTGACAGCCGGCATTTCAAGCCCGGCGCGCTCCGCGGTCGCCGGTCAGGATCCCGCGTTTCGAGCTCCGGATGAAATCCAGAAATTCCACGACTTCCGGCAGCTGCGGCACTTCCGCTTCCGCTTTCGCAATTGCATTTTTCATGCTCAGACCGTGGCGGAAAAAGATATCGTAAAGGCTTTTGATCGCACGGATCGTTTCCGCCGGGAAACCGTTGCGCCGCAAGCCGACGATGTTGAAACCGCGCACGCCGCCGTTCCGGCCGTCTCCGATCATGAACGGCGCCAGATCCATCGAGATGGCCGAGCCGCCGCTCAGGACCGACATCCGGCCCATCCGGCAGAACTGATGGATCGCACTCAAACCGGAGACCAGACAATTATCCCCGATCTGGCAATGTCCGGCAATCGCGCAGCCGACCACCATGACCACATGGCTGCCGACCGTGCAGTTATGCGCCACATGGGCATTCGCCATCAGGAAACAGCCGTCGCCGATCGTGGTCACGCTTCCCGGCATGGTGCCCCGGTTCACCGTGATCCCTTCCCGGAAACGGTTCCCGCTGCCGATCTTCGTATAGGATACCTGGCTCGGATCGTAGCTGTAATCTTCCGGATCCGTTCCGATCGAGGCAAACGGATAGACCAGATTGTTTTCGCCCATCTGCGTATGGGCGCCGATCCGGCATTGTCCCATCAGCCGGGTCCCCGCTCCGATTTCAACATCTTCTTCAATTACGCAATATGGACCCACTTCCACTGTTTCCGCCAGCTTGGCATCGGGCGCCACTATTGCCGTAGGATGAATCTTCGCCATTTCTCAACCTCTGTTTCCGCTCATTGTTTTTTAATAAAAAAGGCGGGGTAGTGATTACTCCGCCTGTTCCTGCCTGATTTATTTCTTTTTTGCAGGCTTCATTGCCGCCCGGGCTTTGGCTTTCTGTCTTTCAATGTAGCGTTTCAGACGAGCCCGTTTCTGCACTTTATTGTACTGCTTTCCCATTTCTGTTGTCTCCTTTATTTTTCAACTTTGAAAATGGATTATCTTAAAGTTCTTAATTTAACACGTTTTTTTCTCTTGTCAAGCCCGATTTGATTTTTTTCCCATGAATTAAGCATAATTTTATCCGGAAGACCCGGCAGACGGACCGCCGTCCGGCCCTGATCCGCGTCAGGTCCGGCAAAATGAAAGCCGCACAGCAAGGGCAACTGCGCGGCTTATCCGGAAATATACAACAGGGTGATCTGAATCATAGCCTGCGGCCGGCGTAAGAAAGTTTCAGGTTTCTGGCCCGCAGAGCATTGATTTGCCGGATACTGAAAACGGCAGCCGCACGGCAGGTTTTCCTGAATGCGGTCCGTATCAGTCCGGAGATGGAAATAAAGAAATGCTCAATTCGTTCCTGGATGAACAGCCATTCGGAATGGATTCCGGCGGAAACTGTAAACCAGGAAGAGAAATTCAGCTCGGGAGCAGGAAATGAGAAACGGACCGGAATGACCGACAACGCGCCGGGAAGCGAAAAACAGACGTTTTCCGCCGCCGGTTCGTTGAAGATGATCATATCACTGCCGTTCATGGTTTTCCTGCTCCTGATCCAGCCCGGACGGCTGAAGGGTTTCCGCCGCCCGTGCTGTGCATATTGCCTGGATTACTTCTTGGCGTTCTCGTTTTTCTGCAGAATGCCGGCATCCAGCAGTTTGTCGATCAGCTGCTGCATGGAATTGAAGGTGGCAAGGAAACCCTGCGGCGGCATGATGATGCGCAAATTGGCTTTGGGCACAGGCGCGGCGCCTTCTTTTTCCGGCTGGAGAGTTACAAAATCATAGCGGACCATTCCGCCCGCGAAGTGAATCTGTCCGATACCGTCTGCAAAAACTTCTTTCTTTTCTTCCATTTTTCGTCAACCTTTCTGTTGTGTTGATTGTTCATCCCGTCAGAAAAACTTTATCCTTATTGTTGTTTTTTCTGACAGGCCGCCCTTGTATTGGAATTACAATAGCATTTCCGATTTGGAAAGTCAAGCCGGAATAACAAAAAAAGTGACAAAAAAGTAAAATGGCGGTGCCATGATGCGGTATACCCGCTTGAAACGGCTGAATTATGCAGTATATTTTCGGCTGATGGAAAGAATGCAGTCAGAAATTGCGTTTTTTCAAAACCGGATCCGAAAATAAAAAAAGGAGCTGATATGGATACTCGTTTTTTTCGCCTCTCAGGCAAAAATATCTCTTTCGATTCCCTGCCGGTGTTTCCGCTGACCGAACTGGATCATGTCCCGGGAGAGGCCGACTGGCAAAAATTGCCGTGCATTACTTCGTTCCGGGCGCGGCAGACCGATGACCTGGCTCCCGCGGGCGAATTCACCGCCCGGTTCGCGCTCGCTTCCGGAATGCTTCATCTGCATGTGGAATGCCGTACTTTTTCCCGGGTCATGCTGCCGATGCGCAAATCTTATGTCTCCTGGTGTTTCGACAATTCCGCCGAATTTTTCATTGCCTCTCCGCATTCGAACCATCAGTTCCTGCTCAATGCCGAAGGCGCTTCGGTGCATTATCTGAACCGTGTCCGGACGGGTCCGGTCAGGGAAGGTTCCGTTTCCGGCAGCCGCAAACCCGGCGCCTGGACCGTGGATTTTTCCTTCCCGGCCGATCAGCTGCTGGAAAACTGTGAAGCCGCGTTCAAACTGGTCCTGACCGACATCAGCTCCATCCTTGGAGCGCAGTATTACGATTCCATGAACAACCGTTATGATGGTTACGGTCTGCTGAAACTCGGCGCCGCTGCCGATCCGGTGTTTTCCGGCGCGGGCGCCAATCCGCCCGACTGGGATCTGCTCCGGAACATGGCCCGGTCCGCCTGCCGCCGTTCGGGATTCCCGCAGCCCGATCTCACCAGCCCGGAAGTCATCCGCGGTGTCCTGCATGACGTCATGCCCGCCCTTCAGCCGCAGCGCCAGGCGGTCCCCCGGATCGATTTCAGCCGGGAGACCGAACGGATCCGTCCCCTCTACGGCGTCAATTTCGGTCCGAAGATCACCAGCCAGGCCAACCATGACATGAATGATGCCTACCGCAAGCTCGGCGCTTCCAGCATGCGCACCCACGATGTCCCGCTGTCCGAACCCGGTTCGCGGCTGGTCGATACCATTTTCATCTTCCCGCTCGAACATGCCGATCCTTCCGATCCGGCCAATTATTTCTTCGACCAGACCGATTATTATTTCAGCAACACCATGGAGCAGGGACCCGAGGTCTATTACCGCCTCGGGATCAGCATCGACCATGCCAAAAAGAAATTCACCGCGCACATGCCGAAGGATTTTCATCATTTCGCCGAAGTCTGCGCCGGCATCGTCCGCCATTACAATCACGGCTGGGCCAACGGACATCACTGGAACATCCGTTACTGGGAGATTTGGAACGAGCCGGAAATGTTCTCCATGTGGGACGGCACTTTCGAAGATTATCTGGAACTGTTCGTCATTGTCTACAAGCGTCTGAAACAGGAATTTCCCGAGATCAAAGTCGGCGGATTCGCCGCGATCGGTCTGACTATTCCGAAATTCCGTCAGCTGGCGCAGAAATGCGGCGAGCACGGCATCAAGCCCGATTTCATCTCATGGCATCATTACAGTTCCAACCTCGAAGGCATGTGCTTCCAGCCGTATGCCGCCCGGTTCATGGCCGATGCCATCGGGCTGGAACAGGCCGAGATCCATTTGACCGAATGGCATTATGTCAACATCTCCGGCGGCGAGGCCGGGTATAAGGATATGGGCGGGGTCGATTCCGCCGCGTTCACCGCTTCGACCCTTGCCGCCTGGCAGGATTCCCCCATGGACCTTTCCCATTATTACACCGCCGGTTTCGGTTCCTGGGGCATTTTCGACTATTATTTCCAGCCGAAAAAAGTCTATTATGCACTGTGTTCCTGCGGCTTGTTCCAGACCCGTTATCGGCAGCGGGTTCATACGGTCCAGGGGCCCGAAGGAACCCGGCTGCTCGCGGCGAAAGACGCCGAAGGGAACAAGCTGATCATTTACAGCTGTTTCAAGCTCGAAGCTGAGAAGGTCCAACTGGACATCGCCGGTATTCCCGCCGATGCCCGGATCCGGGTTGCCGTGCTGGATGAACAGCGCAACATGGAGCCGGTCGGATTCTCCCGCTCGGGTTCAGTCATCGAGATCGCCAAAGCTCCCGGAAGCGCAGTGTTCCAGATCGAGATCCCCGAGTCAAAAATCCAGTAACGGCCTCTGCGATCCGGCTTATTCTTCTTTCGAATTGAAATATTCGAAATCGTCGAACAAAGCGGTGCCAGGCTGGCTGGTGCGCAGACCGAGCGTGACCAGCATGCCGGCGCATTTCTGCCATTTGCCTTCCTTCGGGATGCGGAAAGTCAGGACCAGCCGTTTCCAGTCGGCGCAGGCATCGGCTTTCACTACGGTGCTCTTGCTGGGCAGTCCGAGGAAATTGCGCTTGACGTCCTGAGCCTGGATCCCCATGGAGATCGACGCATCCGGCGCCAGGTCTTTGGCTTTCACGAATACCGTGAAGGTGTATTCCTCGCCGGGCTTGACCGGAACGAAATACATGAAACAGCCGCTGGGGACACTGCCGGTTTTGCTGTCGTTCTGCGAAAGGATGGCCAGCGCTCCCTTTGCAGTCCGGCCTTCCTCGGCGGAGTGTGCCGACGAGCCTTTATAGCCCGCGCTCTTCCAGAAACCCCAGAGCACATGGTCAAATCCTTCCGACACACTTTCAGACGGCATTTTTTCCAGCTTGAAATCATCGAAGAGGACTGAGACATCCTTGCCGTTGTGGGCGGCGAGCAATACCTGCATTTTGACCGTTCCCGGCATCGCGTAGATCGGGACGGAGATCGTTTTCCATTCGGAACCGGCCTCGACCCGGAGCGTGGCGGCCGAGCAGATGATGGCGTTTTTCTCGTTCTTCCCGTCCAATGAGATGCTCGCGGTCACACCGGCCTTGGGCGTGCCGTCCTGTTTCAGACTGACTTCGGCCTTGTACCAGCAGCCGCCCTCGGCCGGGAAAGTTTTGAGGAACATTCCGGATAATCCGGCGGGGTTTTCCTTGAGCATGACCAGACGGAGCGCTCCGGAATTGTTTTTCCCTTTGTCGGCGCTGCGTTCATATTTGATTTTGGCCGCGGGTTTGTTCCAGCTGCCCCAGATCCCTTTTTCGAACTGGTCGGCTTCCGCGAGGGCGGCGAAGGCACACATTGCCGTGACGGCAGTCATCATTTTTTTCATTTCCGATCTTTCCTTTCCTGTGGTTCGTTCCGAGTTGGAACGGCGGTTTATTTTTTGAGCTCTTTTTCATCCATTTCGAACTGGTCGAAGAGGCAGGAGCAGTTTTTGCCCGTGCCGCTGAGCTTGACCAGGATCGAATCGCATTTCGACCATTTCCCGCCAGCCGGGATATCCAGTTTCAGGATCAGTTCCTGCCATTCGCCGGTGGCTTTGGCCGTGGTGTCGGCGGAAAGGTTGCCCTGATAAGCTTCCCGGACCTGGCCGTTCAGCGACAGCGTGACCTTTTCGCCCGGAACGGAATGTTTCGCCATGACTTTCATGATATAAGTGTGTCCGGCAGTGACCGGCAGTGATTTGGTGAAACAGCCGGTGCCGGTTTTCTTGCAGATCTCGATCAGGCAGGTGTTTCCCTTGATCCCTTTGCCCGGCGCCGTTTTGAATTCGGTGTCTCTTTTCGGCGCGGTCCAGTTGCCCCAGCCTTGACTCATCGGCGGCCGCATGGGATATTTCTTTTTCTGCGGGAAAACAATCATCTGGAAGGTCCGCGACCGGACCGTGGTCTTGAATTTGCCGCCGGTCACCTGGACCGGTTTCCCGTAATATTCTTCCCAGGCGGGGAAGGATTTGTTTCCGACCACCTTGGTCAGGTCCACGGTGACTTCCCGTTTCCGGATGTCCTTGTTGACCAGCAGGATCATATACCGGTTTTCCGGCGTCTTCCACCAGGTGACCTTCACTTCCGGATGCGAGGACGTGACTTCGTTCTGCTCGTAGAAGAGATGGCATTGGGTCTTCGGACTGAAGATGTTGTAGTTTTCCAGGATATCCCACATCCGGCGGGTCGGCACGCCGGCCAGATAATCCCGCGAAATTTCAATATTATACAGCTGGGTCATGCCGATCGACGCGATCGTGTATTTGAAGCCGTCCGGCTTGAAATAGGCGTAATGCTGCTGGCAGATGTTCGGGCCCATGACGACCGCGGTCCCGAGCGTGTCGGAATTGAACTCGCTGCGGAAGCGCGCGTCGGAGATGTCGTCCATCACGCAGTAGGGGTTGACCAGCGCCATGTTGCTGATGTCTTCGCCGGGTTCCCAGAGGTCCGCCAGACTGTGCAGGACCGGCATATACTGCCGCTGGGCATGACAATAGACATAGACGCCGTAACGGTGCGCCAGCGCCACGGTCCGGCGGACCAGGTTGCGCTTGGCCAGCAGCGTGAAACTGGAGATCGTCCGTCCGAATTTGTCTTTGAACGCGCAGCCGTGCAGTTCATTGGCGCACTGGATGGAGCCGCAGAGGTCGAAGCCGATGCACCAGATCTTGCTGACCATCGGATGCTCCATCAGTTTTTTGATGCCGTAGAGCTGATAATCGGTATGACTGGTGGCGTTGCAGGTAGAGACCGAATTGTAGCGGACAATCTTGAAGGAGCCGTCCGGCATGGGCTTATGGAAAGGCATGCGGTAACCGGAGGAACGCGGCACGTTGCGGTATTTCCTGAAATAGATCGCCACGGGGTTTTCCTCGGTCAGCGCGCCCGCGCCGCCATAGAAATATTTCGATTTCGGCAGCGCGTTTTTCAGCAGCCTCGTCAGCACGGGCGGATCCGGTTCATAATTCCAGACCCCCAGGGTGCCGGTTTTGCCGCCGCCGCCGAACACGGTTTTGGCATCCGCACGCAGGGAATCGCCGAAACGCAGTCCGCGCCGGTCCGGGATCAGCGGCCGCGTGGGCGTGGCGATGAACAGCGAAGTGTAATCCGTGTCTTCCGGCAGCCTGACTTTTTTATTTACCATGGAAACTGTACATTCGCCGGTGTTCTTGTCGGCGAAGAAGACCGGCTTTTCCGGATCGTAGATCCAGTTGGCGTCATGCGGCATGGTGTAGCAGAAACCGCCTTTGCGCTGGGAGACCAGCCAGAGCTGCTTGCAGATCTCCGGCCCGCGGTTCAGATGGCTGCCGCCGAATCCCGGATACAGATACTCGAACTTGCCGGTCGAATTTTCCTGCACGGTCGGCACCATCAGGAACTGGCGGAAATCCTTGGCCGTCTGCCATTTCAGCTGCAGTGACGAGATTTCCGGTTTGCCGTGGAAACGGAAGACCGTGGTGATCAGGCCGTCGTATTCCACCGTGGTGCGGTAATCCAGCGTGAAATCTTTCCCTTTGCCGGTTCCCGTGTAGATCACTTTGGTGATTTTCTTTTCGGTCTTTCCTGCTTTCCATTCGGTGACCGCCTTGCCGTCCACGAGGATGACCGGTGCGCGGTCGAGCAGCTCCAGCCCTTTGACCGTGATGGATTCGGGGTAGGGGCCTTTGCCGAATTTATATACGCGGTTCCACAGGGTCACCGTGCGTCCGTCGACCGCAAAATCTTTCCACAGCGCCGGGACTTCCTCCTCATCGCCGTAACCGTTGCCGATGAAACTCAGGTCGGGCCGGTCGATGGTGCAGGTCACTTTGCTGCCCTGGTCCATCCAGGCGGTCAGCGTATATTTGCCGGGCTTGGTGATGCCGGAGAATAGACGGCAGTTCGAATCGGGACCGAAAGTCCAGCTGCCTTTCGTCTTTTTGCCGTCGGGGCCGGCCAGTTCGTAGAACAGTTTCAGCTTGCCCTGTTTCAGCTGTTCCTTGGCTTTGTCGGGCAGGGGGGAGAAATCCAGTTCGGCCTCGATCTGGTCGTATTTCTTTTCCGCGGGGCCGCGGTCCACGCCGTTCATCGCAATGCCGAAATCCTGGATCTTTTCGGCGGTGCTGCCGGAGACCAGGCGCAGGTACTGGTTGCGGACCTCGATCGGGGAAAGCGCCCGGCCGTAGATCTTGACATCGTCCACCGCCACATCATATTTGTGCGTGTCGCCGTAAAAACGCTTGCGGATGCCGATGAAGGATTTTCCCGTTTCCGGTTTCAGGTCTTTGGTCTTCGCGGCTTTCAGCGGCAGGGTCCGGGTCTGGTAATGTTTCCCGTTCACGTAGATCGACAGTTCATTGCCGACCCAGGTGAGCGCGACCTGATGCCATTGCCCTTTGCCGATGCCGGGCCGGGTGGCCACGACGCGTCCGAGCGTGTTCGGCGGCTCCGAGCTCCACCAGTCGAAATACAGTTCATCGCATTCATAGAACTGCATCAGAATATGCCGCTGTCCCTGCTTGAACATCAGCTGCAGCAGCGCGATATTGCCTCGCTTGTTGGGCTGGCTCGGATTGTAGTCGCGGCAGCAGAGCCACATGGTCACCGTGCCCTGATGCGGATCTACGTTCCTGACTGCGTCGAACATCAGGTCTTCGCCGGGTTCCGGACGGTAGGCCGGCTTGCCGTCGAATCCGATCATTCCCCGCAGCAGCAGCCCGACGTTTTTCATGTTGGTCGAGAAGCCGTCGCCTTTGGCAAAATCGGCGTTCACGGTCCCGCGGTCGAAGGTCGCCGCGAACAGCAGATCCTTGTCCTTCAGTTTGTCTTTGGTGTCGATGCTTTTGTACTGGTCCGCGCCCGACAGGGCCAGACCGGCCAGCAGCAGTCCGAGATTCAACATTTTTTTCATGATTTTTTCTCCTTCCCTTCGTTATGTCCGATCCATTTCAACAAAAAAACCGAGTATCATTCTTCTTTCTTTTTGTCCTGATTTTTGAGTTCGGCTTCCTTCTCGGAAAAGGCCGCAATGTCCGACAAGGCCACATTGCCTTCCACCTGCCCGTTGTCCAGCGGATTGGCGACCCGGTTTTCCAGGTCGCGGAACAGCCGGCGGATATCAATGATCCCGCCGATGACGAACCAGAAGGTGGTGGCGAACGCGGCGACCAGCGGCACCGCCAGGTAGATGACGAAGAAATAATGTCCCCACCATTCCGGTTTCCACGGCGAGAAAATGTTCCAGATCACCACCAGCACGAATGCCAGCAGGAATTTGTAGATGAACGAATAAATGAACACGCTCCAGGTGATGACCTTGTCCCCGGTCGAGAATTCCGGCGTGATGCCGATCATTTTCTTGAACACGTTGCGGAAGGTCCATTTGAACTGCGCCTTGTTTTCGCCGTCGGTGTTGTAAATGCCGCGGTGCAGCATCCGGTCCAGGTTGAACGGCCCTTTGTAGGTGACCAGCGACCCGACCACATAGGCCAGCAGACAGAACATCATGATGATGAAATTGATCTCGACCGAATTGATCGGGAACTTGTGCGCGCTCATCCGCCAGACGATCCACGGCTCGAACGGCCCGGAACAGGTCGACAGGAAATTCCCCACCGCAACTTCCCACTGGTTGGCCACCAGCCACGGATAGATCAGTGAGGCCCACGAACGCTGGAAGAAGATGAAGGTCAGCGCCAGCACCATGCCGGAGATCAGCGAACTGAACGCTCCGGTCGTATTGCCGAACCGGCTGTACAATCCGAAGAACATCATCGGGCCCGCCCCGATCCACATCGAACACATGATCGTCACGAACATGTTCACGTAATCCAGCTGGGCCATGAAGAATGAGCCGATGAACCAGAACAGGCCGCAGCCGATGGTCGTGAGACGGATCGCCAGCACATGATATTTCATGGAAATGCCTTTTTTCAGGAACGGCACCACGCAGTCCTGCGAAATCGTCTGCGCCGCACTGAACAGCCTCGAATCGTCGGTGGAAAGCATCATCAGCAGGATGAACAGCGCAAAGAGTCCGACCATGCCGACCGGGAGCAGATGCCGCAGCGTCACCGGCAGCATCATCTGGTGATACAGCGTGAAGAATTCCTGATAATGCTGTTCCCCGTTCCGGGTGCCCCGCAGTCCTTTGTGAACGACTTCCAGATGCGGCGTATCCAGATTGACGTCATGCGAGAGCGGGGCATCCTGCGGACGCTTCCCGCCGATCACATGGTCCCGCGGCGGCAGTTTCGCCAGTTCGGCGTTCAGCCCCGCCTGCAGTTTCGGATCGTCCGCCGCGACTTCCCGCAGGACTTTGCTGCTCAGGTCGTTCCGGATCTCCCGCGCCTGCGGCGCCATGACCTGATGATTCAGCGTCGCGATCACCAGGATCACCAGCAGGATATACAGCACATTGGAAAACATGCTCCGCCAGGTCCCCATGACGCCTGCCATTTTCTGTTCGTGCGGCGACCTCGCCGCAATGCTGGAACTGGTCCCCTGCCAGTTGCCCCGGTTGATGATCGTGCTGTAGACCGTCACTACCAGCGCGAACATGTTGAAGTCGCGCAGTCCGCGGATATCATACGGATTCAGGAAACTCTGTCCCGCCACCCGGTCGCCCATCACCGGCACGATGATTCCGGTCCACGAAAATTTCATTGCGATGAAGATCGTGAAAATGATCAGCAGCGGATAACAGAAAAAGCCCTGGATGGTATCGGTGACCAGCAGCGAAAGCGCGCCGCCGAGATAGCAGATGGTTACGCACAGCGTGATCATGATCAGCGTCAGGATCAGGAAAGTCGGGACCTTCAGCCCGAAAAGTTCGAAGGAATAGGGCAGGCCGATGTAATAGATCATGAACCGCGCGGCAAGCGCCGGGCACATGCAGTTGGCGAGCAGTTCCGCCACCGAACGCAGCGCCGAGGCATAGATCCGCAGCGGACGGTTGTAGCGCATCTCCAGAAACTGTCCCAGACTCAGGGCCTTCGTTTCCCGGAACCGGTAGGTGACGAAGCCGGTCAGGCCCAGCACGATCGACAGCGGCGCCAGGATCATGTTCCAGAACGACATCGCGAACCCGGTCTTGTAATGCGCTTCCGTGTAGCCGATCAGGGTGATCACCGCCAGCCCCTGCGCCACATCGCCCACGGTCAGCACATAACGGCCCGCCACCCGGCCCGCCGCCAGATAATCGGTCACCCCTTTGATGTATTTCCGCGAATAAAATCCCATGAACATCACAAAAATCATCGGGACGATCATAATGGTCCAGTCGATCCAGCTCATTTGTTGCTCCTTCGGTTTCGGTCCGGCTTCAATCGTGCCTGAACGGCAGCACGAAATCCGATTCGGTAAAGCCATGCTCCGTCAGCAGCCGTTCCAGCGTTTCGATCTTCTCTTTGGAAAAATGGGCGGCATGCAGGTCGTATCCCATCGTGAATTTCACGCCCTGCCGTTTCCAGTTCCGGAACAGTTCCAGATGCCAGGTCTGCCATTCCGGTTTCTGCGCGAGGATCACCGACAGGTTGATTTCCGCCGGCTTGTTCTGCCGGACCAGTTCCGCGGCCAGACGGTCGTTGTATTCCGCAGGGATGTCCGCGAATACGGTCTTGTCGATATGTTCTTTGTCCCGGAACCGGTACCAGTCCCCGACCGCCAATTCGATTGAATCCCACGGATGCGCCAGCACGTTGACCAGCGGATGATCGATCAGGAACATCATCAGATCGAAGTAATGCCGGATCAGTTCCTGCCGGTCGTGGCTGATGCTCAGCGGCCAGTGGATGCCCCCGACCACAAATTCGATCCCCTGTTCCCGGATCGTCCGTTCGTCCAGGTCGATCGCAAATTTGCCGGTGTAATCGGTCATGTCCCGGAAACCGTAGACCGGTTCGTCGCCCCAGGCATGGTAATCCCCCGCCGCCACCCGGTCGATTTCCCGCTGGTCCACCACGCTTACTTCGATCCCGAAATGAAAATGTTCCGGCGGACAGCTCGCCAGGAAATCGCGCCGGGCGCTGATGATGTCCGGCAGATTGTAGGACGTGTGCAGATGGTCGGTCAGCCCGTATTCCTCGAAACCCATCTCTTCCATTTCCTTGATGATGTCCAGGATCTTGGCGCACGCACTGTCGCACGAATGCTGGGAATGGATGTGAAAATTCGTTTTCAGCTTCATGGTATATCCCTCACAACGGTTCATTGATATCTATGACAATATAAATTATATGTTTTTTATTTTCAAGAAAAAACTTCATAAAAATCGGAAAAAGGCCGTCTGCAAATAACTTTTGCGGAAAAAAGCTGTTACAGCTTGCTCCTGATAATAATATTTTGTTTTTTTTCTTTTTACTCACTTGACAATTAAAAAATGAGTGATAAATTAGTCGATAAAATGCACTAAGTATGCACTAATTTAATTTTTCGGGTTTCAGAAAATGGCGGTCAGAAGTTCGAAATTGATGAGGGTTACGGAAAAATTCCGGAAAGACATCCTTTCCGGTCTTTATCTGCCGGGGGACCGTCTGCCGACCGATGAGGATATCGCACGGGATTTCGGGATCAACAAGCGGACCGTGGGCGGGGGACTGGCCCGTCTGGTTGCCGAAGGTCTGATCACCCGTGCGCCGGGCCGGGGGTCTGTGGTCGTCCGTGAGAAGATCGTTCCGAAACATACCAACGTGGTCGACTGCATTGCCATGAGTTCCGGCGATATCTTTGCGAACATGGAAAAAGAGATCACCCTGGAATCCCTGAAGCGCGGATTCCATCCGGTCTGGATCCCGCCTTCCCTGTTAAGGTCCAGGCCGATCGATGAAAACCACCGGCAGTTCCTTCAATATATCGAAAACTGCATCAATGCCATGCCTTACGGGATGATCGTCTACGGGGAGCGGTTCATCCCGTATGAAATGCTGGAACGGAATCTTGCGAAGATCGGGAAACTGGTCTTTATCTGCTGCTATGTCCATACCAGGGTTATCCCCGCGAAATATGTGCTGATCGATTACGATGCCGTGGCGAAAAAGACCGTTGCCCTTTTCCGGAAAAACGGACACCGGAAGATCACGTTCATCACCTCCCCGGTAGTTGAACTGCGGAGAACGCGGAGAAAACCGCCCCAGTATTTCCACCATATTGCGCTCAGGAAAGCCTGCATGGAAGCCGGACTGGAATACGATGAGAAGATCCCGCAGATGCTCTGGGATTCGGTGCCGCCGGAAGAAGCATTCCGGCGGATCCGGCGGAAGGGGATCACTGCCGTCGCCCTCGGTTTTGATTCTCTGGTTGATCTTCATGCGGGGGTGCTCCGGAAACTGGGCATCCGGATCCCGGAGGATCTCTCGGTCATCGGGTTCTATGACACCGCCGGACCGGAAAGCGGGCTCACCACGTTCAATATTCAGGAACACGTGATCGCCTCCACCGCGACGGAGATGCTGTTCGAAGACTGTTCGGAATACAAAAAGATTTACGTAAAGCCGGAATTGATCCTGCGGGAAAGCGTCAGAAAATTATGAAAAATCAAGGGAGATAAGAGCATGTTTTCGGTACCCGTAACTTTTGTGCCGCAGTTCGGCGGCGCCGATGAACGGATGCGCAAATTCCTGCTCCATGAATTTGCCGATGCCGGGGCAAAACATCTCGTGCTTTCTTCAGAGCTGATCAAGGCGGTCATGGCGGACCACAAGTTTGCCCCGCAGCTGGAAAAGGAACTGGCCGCCGAAGGCCTTTCCTTCGTGGATGCCCATGCGCCGTTCGGCAATATTCTGGATATGAACTGTCCGGATCCGGATTTCCGTCCGCAGATGCTGCTGCGGCACCAGCTGGCGCTCAAGATCGCCGCTTCCCTCGGCGTGAAAACCATCACCATCCATCCCGGCAGTTCACGGTTCCATCCCGAGATCCCCCTGGAAAAACATTGGGATCTGATGCGCGACGGACTGGACCGACTGCTGCCGGAAGCGGAACGCTGCGGACTGACGATCTGCATCGAAAACAGCATGTCGCGCGCCGCCGCACCCTCGGTCGTGGTCATGCTGAAGAAAGAATATCCGACCGATACGCTCGGATTATGTTATGATTCCGGTCACGCCCATCAGCTGACCGCAGGCCGGGATCATCCCGATGCGAAGATACGGGAATACTGGAGGCAGGCCGGTTCGGATGAACCCGAATGGGACGATCACATCCTGGAAAAAATGCTGCCGCAGACGGTTTCCTGCCATCTGCATGACAATGACGGTTCGGACGACACCCACAGTATGCCGGGCGACGGGACGATCAACTGGAGCGAAGTGATCCCCGCCCTGAAGAAGGCGCCCCGGCTGCAGGTCGTGCAATGCGAGGTCAAGATCATCCCCCGGTATTCGATCCGACAGGTCTGCGGGAAATTCAGGGAACTCGGCGAACTTTGACCGCGGACATCCGCAGGGAGACTTCAGAACGTTGAAAACAGGAATCTTAACTATCTATAAACTAAAAAAATGCAGAAAACTGCAGAAAGGAAACAGGTCATGAACCGGATTTCATCATTAACCCCCCATCATTCATCATCGGAGCGTAAAACGACGAAACGTTTTACGCTGATAGAGCTCCTCGTCGTGATTGCGATCATCGCGATCCTGGCGGGGATGCTGCTGCCGGCATTGAACAAGGCCCGGAACGAAGCCAAGTTCATCCAATGTAAAAACAACATGAAAACCCTGGGGACGGCAGCTATTCTTTATACCGATACCTATCAGGATTTCGCGCTTCCCTACAAGATCGGAGCTTACACTTACAAAATCGGCGAAATCGACGTGAAAAGCGGGTTCCACATGACGATCCTCGGGGCTGCGGGAATTGTCTATCCGAAAAGTCCCTTCTCGAACCCTGCAAAGACTTACATGTGCCCGAATGTGGCCCTGAAAGCAAGCACCGACCGGTATCACTGGGCCACGAACAAATATCTGATCACGCTGGAAACCACCGCGGAAGTCAGATGGAGCGCACTCCCGAAAGTCAGGAACATCAAAAAGCCGGCCGATGCTTTCTATTTTATTGAAACCTGCAACAAAGATACCAAAAACTACAGCAACGCCTGGGGATTCAGCCGCCACGGACCAGGCATGGAAGCTCAGGCTTCCCGCGTCGATATCTACCGGCATAACGGAAAGTTCAATGTCCTCTTTTTCGATGGTCACCTCGAAAATCGGACCTATACGACGATCCCATATGTCACGACCGGTGCGCAGCAGGCGGCATCCACCTTCTGGACCGGGGAATAACCATGAAACATACTATCCTGACCTCCCTGCTTTCAGCTGGGATCATCGGTTCGGCGGTCTGCGCGGCTGATTTTTCCCCGGCAAAAACGCTGACTGCGGCATCCTATGCGAAAACCGCCCCGGTCGTCGACGGCAAAATCACCCCGGATGAATATGCGGGCGGATTCGAACAGTTCGGCGTGCTTCAGCTGCGCTCGGGACAGATGTCCTCCCGGCAGGCAAAGTTTTTTGCCGCGCTGGACGATCGGTATCTCTATCTGGCCTGTCAAAGCGAACTGCCGGATCTCGCGTCCGGGGTCAGGCTCAAGAACCGATACAAGAAAAGAGACAGTTTCATTCCGAAAGACGACAATATCGAATTCCTGATTTTTCCGCCAAATGCGGATGCGCTCTACCATTTCATCATCAATCCGGCGAATGTTTCCTATGATGTCAAGTATCCCGTGGTCAACGGCGGAGTCACTCCGGGCGTCCGGAAAGACTGGAATCCGGCTTTTACGGCGAAATCAGGCACGGAAGGGAAATACTGGACGCTGGAAGTGAAGATTCCGCTGAAAGATCTGAATGTGAAGCCGGCCCGGACTCCGGCAAAATGGCTTTTCCAGTTTGCCCGCAGCTGGAAAAATCCCGCGCAGCAGAGCTCGTTCAACAAGGCGACTGTTTTTGCCGATCCGGAGCAGATGAATCCGGTGGTCTTTTCGGAAAAATCCCCTGCGGTCCGCTTTACCGGAATGGGGAATTATGACCAGGGGGAAAATGCGATCTCATTCACGGTCGACAATCCGGGAACGAAACCGGTGAAGGTGAAATACCACGTTGCCGTGCTGTCGGAAGCGGCGCCGAGAAGCATCAGCGATACGGTCACCGTTCCGGGGGGAACTTCCAAAAACGCGGTGCTGAATTATAAGGAAAAAGCCAATGTCACCAGTGAAATGACCATCCTGTTCACCGAGGCCGATACAGGCAAAATCCTGCTTCAGCGGTGTCTGTCGTGGCAGTATCCGCCGGGACCCCGCTGGATCGCGCCGGAAGTCAAAGCCGGTGTCCAGTTGGAGATCGGTGTTTATCCCTATTATAAACTGATCCGTGCCCGGCTGGGCAATCACGGCGTTCCCCTTGACCTGCGGAAAGTCAAATCCGCCGTCATGCGGATCACCGATGAAAAAGGACAGCCGGTCGGCAAAGATTTCACTCCGGGGAAAAACCGGAATGACGGTTATTACCTGGAAATGCCGCTTCCCGCACTGAAAAAAGGGAATTATTATGTCGAAGCCCGGCTGAAAAAACAGGACGGGAAAGAGGAAATTTTCAAAACGAAGTTCTTCTTCAACACCTACGAATGGGAACACAATAAAATCGGCCGCGACCGGATCGTCCTGCCGCCTTACAAGGCGCTTGTTTACGGCAGGAACACGGTTCGGACTCTGATGTCCCGCTACACGCTCGGCAATGGGTTTTTCTCCGCGATCGGATCGGGGAAGGCGGAAAACCTGCTTGCCTCGCCCATAGTCATGACCGTCAACGGAAAAACGCTGACCGGGAAAACTATCAGCTGGACCGAACAGGCGGAAGATCAGGGATGCGCGGTTCAGAAAATGAACATCCCGAGATTGACTGTTACCACGGAAAACACCATTGAGTTCGACAACTTTGTCAAGACCGTGGTCACGGTAAAGCCGGAAAAAGAATTCAAATTCGATTCGATGACGCTGGAGATCCCGCTGAGGACCGAATTTGCCAGACGGATCCATGCGACCTGCAACGCCATGCGCTACAACATCGCGGCGGCGCTTCCGGAAACCGACGGGGAACTCTGGAATTCCGCCCGGGGGAAACTCCATGGCGCGGTCTCCAATAATTTCCGTCCCTACATCTGGATCGGCGATCTGGCGGAAGGTCTGGCGTTCTTCGCGGAAAGCGACAAGAACTGGAGCCGCGATCCGGCCAAACCGATGGCGCAGCTGATCCGGAACGGCGCTACAACGGTTCTTCGGATCAATTTCATCGACAAGCCCGCAGTGCGGAAGGTTCCGTTTACCCTGACGTTCGGATTCCAGGCGACACCCACGAGGACGCGGCCCAACAGTTCCCGTCAGCTGACCGAACGGGCCAAACTGCCGAATTCCGTCACCATGTCGCTGCTTGCCGGCGGCGGCTGCTGGAGCTGTTGGGATTATGATTTCTATCCCAAGGACCGGGACTACAGCTTCATCCATGCGCTCCGGGCGGTCCGGGAAGGAAAACTCGACAGGGCGCAGCAGGCGGAGACCGTGAAAAAGTTCATGAAGCATTTTGCCTCGTTTCCCAAGGACCGGCAAGGATTTTATTTCCGCCATCTGGAACGCGGATTCGCTTATGCAAGGAACAGCCATCTGCTCATCCCCTATATGAATGCCAGGGCCAGCCAGCTGCGCTGGGAGGAATACAATGTGTTCATGGATGAATGGTTCTGTTCCGATTTCCGGGCGAACAACGAGGACGATTACAACAACACCCCCACGGCCAGTTATCAGGATTTCCTGCTCTTCTGCACCCGGAAACTGATCCGCGAGGGACTGGACGGGATCTATTATGATAACATCCGCGACTGGCACAATCCCAACCCCGTCACCGGGCCGGCCTATCGCATGGAATCCGGCAAAGTCCAGCCGTATTTCGATATCTTCGACATGCGCACGCTCATCAAGCGGACCGCGATCATGCTGTATCAGGAGGGGAAAACCGTTTTCGACGGACGCCCGCTGTTCGTGCTGCACATGACCAACACCAACCTCGTTCCTTTCACCAGCCTCGGCAGCATCGCGCTGGACTGGGAGGACAAATACGGCGCCATGGATTTTCAGGATCGTTTCACCGAGGATTATACCAGGGTCTGTTCCCTGGGGCTCCAGTCGGGCGCCATTCCGGAAGTCCTCGTGCAGATCACCGGAAACAACCGCGAACATGTCTCCAGGACCTTCCTGGCCATGACGCTGGCATATGATCTGCCCATGGTCCTGAACGGCGGCGGATTGACTCCGGTTTTCAACAAAACGTGGAAGACTTTGAAGCAGTTCGGCTACGGAACCGGCGAGGTGATGACGTTTCCGTGTTTCAGTCCGTCCGGAAGATTCAGATCCGGCTCGAAAGACATTCGGCTGACGGAATACCGGAAAGCGGACGGGACCACGATCCTCGCGGTCTGCAGTTTCGGACATGATGGAAAAACCCTCATCAAAGAAGAAAAAGCAGCTTCCCGTTCGGGTATTCCTGTGAAGGAAGCTGCGGATATCGAAACGGGAGAGGATCTTCCCGTCAAGGATGGTTCCGTTGAAATCGAACTCAAAAAGAACGAATTCAAACTGATTTTGCTCAAATGAATCGGGATGGTCTCATGAAAAAGCTGTTGACGAAAAAACAAGGATAAACACAAGATGAAAACAAGTTTCATTTCCCTGCTTCTGGCGGCGGTCCTGCCGGTTTCCGCCGCGGTTCTGAAAAGCGACGATTTCTCCAAAGGGCTCCGGGGCTGGAACACTCCGAACTACTGGGCGGGAAAAACGCGGCAGATCGAGGAAAACGGAAAAAAATACCTGCTGCTGGAATCAGGTGTCCGGAACAAAACGGAAATCTTCGGACGCGCCCTCGGATACAGCAAACAGATCCCCTATTTTCCCGGAGATACCGTCGTCATCAAAATCAGGGCGAAAGGTGAAGGCACGCTGTCCTGCGGCGTGCTGGTGTACCGTTTCGGTTCCGGTGCGCCCCAGTATGCCCGCGGCGGCGAATATCCGCTGACTTCCGAATTCAAGACCTATGAATTCAAAAGCGGACTGACGGATCAGTTCCGTATGATCCTTCCCTATATGGAGATCAAAGGTGCCGGGAAAGCGGTCGTTGCGTCGTTCCGCATGGAAACGGTCGCGGATCCGTCCGTTTCCCTCGCAACGGAAACTCCGCTTCAGATCGCATCGGAAAAAGCACCCGGAAAACCGGTCGTGTTCAAATCCTCCGTCAAAAACGGCGAGCTCGCCGTCTCCTGCAAATCCGGTGAAAAAAGTTCCTCGAAAATGGAAAAAACCTCCGCCGACGGTTCACTGGCCGTTCCGACGGACAAACTGGCTCCGGGATTTCATCAGATATCCGCTTCCACGGCCGGACATTCCGCCACGTCCTCCATCGATGTCCAGCCGGAAAACGTTTTCCGGACGACCGATGAGATCGCCGGAAGGATCAAACTGGACAAACCGGTCAGCGTCCTGTTCCTGGGAGACTCCCTCTCTGATTTTTTCCGCGGATACAACTACATTGACCGGATCGCTTTCTGGGTCGGGAAATACAATCCCGGGAAATTTTCCTTCAGGAATGCGGGCGTCGGCGGCGATTTCTGCAAACGGATGCTGGACCGGCTGCAGGGAGAAGCCGCCGGAAAAAGGCAGGCTTACCGCCAGGAAATGTACAACGGACTTTTCAAGGAGAAATACGATCTGATCTTCCTGTTTCTCGGACAGAACGATACCCGCTGCTTCCGGAAGGACGGCTTTGCCAAACAGGAAACGCCGCCGGAACTCCAGCAGAAATGTCTCGCGGAGATCCATAAGATCCTCAAGGAAAAATGTCCCGGCGCCCAACTCGTTCTCATTTCCCCGTCCCCCTCCGACGAAGACCTCTTCATCCGGCGGGACCGGAAACTTCCGAAGGGTGCTTCCATGGTCATGTATGGGAAGAAGGAATTGGTGGACCTTTACGATGCGGAAAACCGAAAGTTCTGCAAAGAGAACGGTCTCCCCTATATCGACATCCTTTCCGTCATGCGTGCGGTTTCTCCGATCCGGAGTCTGTATGTTGTGGACGGGGTCCACCTCAGTCCTGAGGGCGGAAGAGTGATCGCGGATGAGATCCTGAAATTCCTCGCGGAAAAATACCGCTGAATCATACATGGCTAACCTGAAAAACAGACAGATAAAGATACGGTGAAAACATGAAAAAAACTCTCTTCTTCCTTCTGGTTCTCGCAATGATTTCCGGATCGGCCGAACCTCCGCAGTCCATCACGCTCGAATCGGGCAATGTCCGGATCCGGCTGGATGCGAAAAAACGCTGGAATGTCAACCGGATCGAATGGAAAAATCAGTTGCTGGGGATCGATTCTCCGGGTGCCCATTACGGCATCGTCTACAAGCCTGCCAATGGCAAATATCCCATCGGGACCGGACACACCGAATCCGGGATCGGCGAAGAAGTGATCTCGCTGAAAATCTTCGCCGACGGCAAAGAGGTGACACCCTCGGAAAAGCAGACGGTCAAAGGCAATAAGATCCGCATCGAAAAAATATCCCGGATCGCGGATTTTTCGGCCAGATCCAGCACCGTCCTTGAAAACGACATTCTCCGGGAAACGGCCGAGGTCTCGGCTGAAAAAGACGTCAAAGTGGATCATATCTATTTCATCATGCATCCCTGGTCGCCGCGGTTCGACAAGTTTCATGCGGTGCCCGTCAATGGGAAGAAAATCGATGTGACGTTCAGATCGGACAATTCTTTCCCGAACCGGAAATTCGTGCCGTCCGCGGCGTGGTATGAAACCAAAACCGGACTCGCCGCCGTGACCTTCATCCGGAACATCGAGGGCAGGAAATCGCCGATGCGGTTCCTGTGGGACCGGAAAAATTACCGCAAGGATTATCTCTGCGATTATTACCGGAGCACCTTCCCTGCCGGAAAAAAGGTGATCTACGAAGCCGTCACCGGTTTCTTCCGGCAGCCTGATGCCGGGAAATGGACCGCCGAGGCTGAGTCCATGATGGAAAATCTTTCTCAAATCCGATAGAAAAAAGGCGCTTCCCATGAAAAAAATCCTGATCATACTTGCCTTGCTGGCCTGCGGCGCACTCCTGGCGCAAAAAAAGCCTTCCATGCCGAAATTCGAGGATGACGTTTCCTTTTATATCTCATTCGATGACGAAACGCCGAATGCCGACATCACGGAGGGAAAAGAAAAACCCATGCTCATCCTCGGCAAAAAAGAGTGTGTTTTCGGAGACGGGATCCGGGGGAAAGCCCTGCTTTGCGGCGAGAACGGCAGCAAAGTCCGGTTCATCCGGAAAGACAACCTGAATTTTGACAGACCCGGCACCCTGGTGTTTTTCTACAAGGGGGCGTTCAAAAGCCGGAAATCCGGCCCGCGGGTATTCTTCTGGGGGATCGAATCCAATAAAGGTTATGTCGGACAGCACCTGGCCAACGACCCGAAAACGCTCTGTCCCTGCAAACGCGATCTGCATACCATGTTCCTTTACGGGAAACGGATCAAGAACAAATCTCTTTTCACCAAACTTTCCGCCGGGGAACCTGGCTGTGAAAAGTGGCACATGATCTCTTTTTCCTGGGCTCCGGGACAGATCAGCGTCAAATTCGACCAGGATACCGAAAAGAGTTATCCGGTCCCGTTCGACCTGACGGATGCGGATTTCCCGGCCGTCAGTTTCTCCATCGGAAGCAATGTGCATTGGGAATATTACCTCGACGAGTTCACCGTTTACCGCCGCCGTCTTTCCGATGCGGAGCTTTCCGAAATTTACAAGTATTATTTCGAAAAATGAAGCGGAAAAATCCGTATGAATATTTTATTTGAAGGAAATCGGTACCGTCCGATCCTGCGGCTCTACATCCCGTTTTGGAATGCGGAAAAAATCATGGTGGATACCGTGGCTTACTGCAAGGGGACCGGTATCCGCGACCTGCTGCTCTTCTCCGATGCCCAGTATCTGGTCTGGAACCAGTTGTCACACGACGAAGTCCTGCGCGAATGCGCGGTCCTGACCAGGGCCGTAAAATATTTCAAGGAGCACGGTTTCCGCACGGTCGGGATCAACACCTCGCTTATGCAGATGCAGTCCCGCGCGGATCACCGCGTCCATGAAGACTACGATCACTGGCTGACGTATGCGGACGGCACGACCGATCACCGGCTGCCCTGTCCGCTGGACCCGAAACTGATGGATTACATTGACTTCTTCTACGGCAATCTGGCGAAAACCGGGGCGGATTTCATCTACATGGACGACGACCTCCGCTATATGTATAACGGATGCAAAAATACTTTGGGCTGCATGTGTCCGCAGCACCTGAAGAAATTTTCCGGACGCACGGGAAAAAAATGGACCGCGGAAACACTGTCCGAAGCACTGCTGGAAAAACCCGAGGTCCGCAAGGAATTCCTGAAACTCCTGGGTGAAAGCCTGAACGATATCGCATCGCGGATCCGGCAGGCGGTCAAGCGGTCCGATAAACGGGTCCGGGTCGGTCTGATGGTCCCATGCACCAACTGTATTTCCACCTCAGGCGGAAAACTTGCCGATACGGCCGCGGCGATCAGCGGCCGGGAAAGACCGCTGCTGCGTCCGTGCATCGGGCCGTATCAGGATTACGACCGCAAGTTCGTTTTCGCCGGATTGTTCCACCTGGAACTGACGCGGCATCTGTTCAAGAACCAGGCGGAATACACGCCTGAACTGGAAACTTCCCCCTCCACCACGGTCAGCAAATCCTGCACGGTGTCGCGGTTCTATATCATCCAGGGGATCCTGAACCGGATGCCCGCGCCGCTGTTCACCCCGGTCGGCTATTGCGGCGATACCCCGTTCATCGAACCGGCCTATCCGGAGATGTTCCGCCGGTCCGGAAAATATTTCGAGCGGCTGACCGAACTGGCACCCGATCCGGAAAAACGCATCGGCGTGCATCTTTTCGGGAACGTCGCGGTCGCACAGAGCTGCAATGAAAGAATCAGCCGGGTGAGCGAACTGTATTTCCCCTGTTGTGCGATCCATAACGTGCTGGATTCCGCCGGGATCCCGCACACCTATGAAGATTCCGATACGGCTTTCCTCTGCGGTATTCATGCAGCGCCGCTGTCTGACCGTGAAATCCGTTCCCTGCTGAAGAAATCGCTGCTGATCGACGGCCATGCCGCCGCGATTCTGACGGAACGCGGATTCGGTCCCGAGATCGGCCTCCGAAGTATCTGCCGCAAGCCTCATTATGGATCGGAAAAAGCGGTTTCGAAAGAGATCTTCGGCTTTTATGCGGACAGCTATCTGCAGTCGCGCATGGCTCCGGACGGAACGACTTATTATATTCAGCCGGTGCAGGATGCGGAGGAACTGAGCTCCTTCTGCGACCATGACCTGAAACGCGTCGGCCCCGCCGTGATCCGTTATGTCAACCGGTATGGCGGCAAAATCGCGGTCCTCCCTTATGCAGTCACCGAAGAATGTGCCGGCTCCGCCAGTTTCCATCTGATCTGCGCTCAGCGTCAGCAGATGCTCCGCAATCTGTTCCGCTGGATGGCTCCGGAGGTCATGCCTTTCGAAATGGACATCATCGCCGAATGTGCGGTCCAGCTCTGGCAGGAGCCGAAACGCACGATTCTGGCGCTGACGAATTTCTCCTACGATGAACGTGCCGCTTATAAGGTGAAAACGACCCTGCCGCTGGAACAGGCCCAATGTCTTGCCGACAGCGGCAAACTGCGTCCGTTACACTTCAAAGATGGCGTGCTGCATGAACGGCTGAAACCGTTCCGTCCGCTGATCATCTTTCTGGATCATAATTGACCGGACGACCGATCATATTTTTCAGTTCTGCAAGCATCCTGCGCTGGACAGGAATCGGATAATCGTTGTAGAGATATTCCAGGACAATATTTTTCCGGTATCCCAGCCGGGCCAGACCGGCGATGATTTCCCGGACCGGCACAATTCCGCTCATGGGCAGGACCATATCATAATACTGCCCATCCGGCATTCTGCAGTTTCCGGCTGATTGCGGGATAGCTGATGCGGTCCAGTCTTTGATATGGACATTCCGCATATATGGGATGCTTTTCTGCAGGGACGCAACGGGATCTTCTCCGGTAAACGCATTGCCGCAGTCAAAAGTCAGACCGAGGGAAGGAACCGCTTTCCGGAATTCCATAAAATCATCGAACGTGATGCAGGGGGAACAGATTCCGGCGTAATTTTCGATGGTGAAAACCAGATTCGAACGATTGGCCATTGGAACGATTTCGGACAGCGCCGTGATCCATTCTCTGCGGGCCTGTGTCCGGTCGGTGATTCCGGCGATTTCCGAGGTGGGGAGCATCACTGCGGACGCACCCAATGCCGCGGCATTGTCGATTTCCCGTTTTGCCGTATCGAGCCAGTTCCCGTTCGGAAAATCTTTCAGGACAAACGTGTAGGTTCCGATCTCAAGTCCGGCGTCCAGCGTGATCTTGCGCAGATATTCCGGCGTTTTGCCGCAGAGTGTGACCCAGTCGATGGCCGTGAAGCCGATTTCCTTCGCGGTCAGGACCGCAATTTCCGGCGGTTTTCCGCACATGCAGCAGCTGAGCAGTGAAAAATTCATTTTGCCGCATCCCGGTCCGGATCGTCTATCCGGCAGATCTGCACTTCATCGATGACGAGTGTCCCGGTCCCGTTCTGCAGATTGATGTAGACCGTTCCTGTCCGGTTCCGGGGTGAAAAAACGCCGGAAAGTTCCTTCCATTCCCCATCGGTTCCCATGGAAACAAGATTCCGGTTGGATTCCGACAGGCCTTTCCCGCCGGTGCGCAGAAAGATGAGCACTTTGCCCGTGAAGCCCGGTTCGGTCCGGAAACGGATCCGGAAAGCATATTTCCCCGGCTCAATGGCAAAGGTCTGATAAATCCGGCCGAGGGAACGGCGGGTCTTCGGGTCGGTTTCGACGCATCTGATCCGGATCGTTTTACCGCTGGCCGCATCGGCACCGGGCTGGGTTTCAAAAGTGAAACTTCCTTCACGCACATCCTTTTTCCAGATGGTTCCGACTTTTTCCGAGCAGGATCCATCCTTCAGCAGATTCCGGGTCATCGGCACCTTTTCCCGGACCGGTCTGCCGCGGTAAACCGTCCGCCAGATCCCGGAAAGTCCCGCCTTTTTCGTGAGCTTGACCATCAGGATGTTTTTCCCGGTCCGCAAAAATGAAGACGGAACATTGAAGGCAAAATCCTTCTTCCACGAATCGACATCACCCTGGTACGGATAAGGACGCCGATGGACCAGACGGCTGTTGATGAAATACTCGCCCGAACCGTCGACCGCGCCGAATTGCAATGAAATACCGTTTTTCGCCTCTTCCGGGGAAAGCGTGAATTCCGTCCGATACCAGACCGGGGAAGTGAACCGGCTGCTGCTGTTTATCCACTCTTTGCCTGCCGGCTGTTTTTCAAGATGCGCATCCGTGCTGTACGGCAGCCAGCGGCAGGAATCGAAATCCTGGTCCCGGACATCCAATGAAACGAACCACGGCGACAGCCGGACGGCATCATCCTCGACTGAAAGCAGGTTCCACGGCCAGAAACGGGTTTCCATCTGCTGCATATAGCCGATATTCGATCCGTTCGTCCGTTCATATTTTGCCCGGTGTTTTTTCAGCCTGACCAGCTGTTTTTTCAAAGTCTTCACCTCGCCGTCGGTCCGGTATTTTTCAAAGGCATGCTGGACGGCCAGCGTCAGTTTGCAGTCCTCAAAAGCTGTTTTGAGGAATTGGACACGCCGGGCTGAAAGCGGATCATTTTTGACCGCCTTCTCCGCCTGGATCAGCATCGTTTCCATTTCCTGCATCTGGCCGGGCGTAAAGATTTTTTCCGCGACCATGAAGAAACTGGCAAAGATGGCACTGCCTTCGACGGCATTGCTTTTCCCGATGACTCGGTTTCCCGCGGCCGCCGTTTGAGCTGCCAGCTGGAAATATCGGCGGATGGATTTTTCTCCGGCCCCGAAAGCGCTGAAAAATTCATTTTCGATTTCCTCGCCGCTTTTTCCGAAACCTTCACCGCACTTGGAGGCGATGGTATACAGAGTCAGGGCATTGGCGCCGAACGCACCCGTCAGGGAATCCAGATCGACCGCGGCCATGCCGTGCAGCCGGGCAAAATCGAAGACTTCAACAAACTCCCGGTGATAATCCAGCGGGAAATTGTGTCCGTCCAGCGTGAAATTCGGACGGAACATCAGTGCGGCACCGGTATCGCTCCAGCCTTGCCACACCCGTTTGGCGTGATCGATTTTTTCCCTCGTCCAAGGATACATCAGGGGAGGGCAATACCGGAGAATGACATTGGGATCCAGCCGGATACCGTTGGTAGGCGGATCGGTATAATTGGCATAGATCCCCGCGATGATCACATCATCCTTTTCCGCCAGTTTCCGGACCGCGGCGATGAATTCGGCATAACGGTTGGATACCGATCCGAGCTTTTTATACCAGACCGGATCCCCGGCACGGAAAGCGTCTGCGGCTTTCTGAACGCGGGAACCGTCCGGATCGCCGTCCCATTTCAGACATTCGGCGCATACGCATTTCCCGGCCGTGTCATTTTCATTCAAGTTCACAATGCCCTTGCGGCGGTTTTTTTCAAGAATGATCCGGTGCAGTTCCGGATTGGAAACACACATGGAAATCAGGGACGGCCTGCCGTTGAAATAAAACGGATCGGCATGACGCCGGCCGTCCGGCAGCAGATTGAAAATTTCCGGTTTGCTTTTTCCGTATTTTTCCCAGTATTTCGTGAAAGCATGGCCGTAATTCAGGTTGCATGACATGCTGAAACGGTGCCGGCGGAGCCAGATTGCGGTCTCACGGAGAAAACGGTCCGCATTCCGCGGATTCGCCCAATTTGCCCTGTGAACACCGGACTGGCGCCACTGGACAAACCGCAGGGGGACGCCTGTCCGACGCTCCACAGGGTCAAACGACAACGTGGTCTGTCTTTTCAGAACGATGCCGTCCTCGCCCGGCCAGAGCCAGCGGATGCCGAGTTCACGGTTCAGAAAATCGTAAACGGCAAACAGCGTTCCTGCGGAAGTTTCGAATTTCAGCGGATCCCGGCCGGGATCGTCGCACCCGGCCAGGTCAATGTGATCTTTGCCAATCCTCACCATGCCCGCGTTCGGTTCACGGATTTCCACGGCTGGCCGGGCTGCCCTTCCGATCCGGATACAGTGTTTCCCCGGCGCGGGGCGGGTTTTGACAGGAAAATCAAGACCGGTGATTTTTTTCAGATGAAACGCCAGTTCGTCCGCGGCATATCGCTCGACCGGATTTGCCTTTTCGGGAATAATGATCTCCGCCTGAAGAACCGAATCGCGGACCAGTTCCGCCGCATACTGAGAAAATGCCGAAAGGCACAAAAGTGCAATGATAGAACTGCGGACGATTTTTTGGAAAATCATTTTGTGATCCACCGGAAGAACCATTCATCGGGATTGGCGCGGGCGGATGCCGTAGTGACCAGCCCGTTAGCCGAACTGGCATGTCCGTCTGCCCAGCCGATATTCACGCCGAGTTTTGACGGGATCGTCGAGGGCAGGGTATAATTGGCCGCGCCGGGCAGCTTGTCGATCGGTCCGTTGCCGGAATGATTGTAGGCAACAGCACTATGGCTGTACTGATATACGCCTGTGGATCCGCCGGCGGATTCCACCAGCCAGATCTGGGAAGCCGGTCTCGGCACCTGTCCGGAATGGATTCCCCAGTCGACTCCGCCGAGCTTTGTTGCCCGGCTCAGATAGCCGTTGGTCGTATAGGAAAGTCCGCCTTTCCCGCCGATATACTTATTACTGCTGGAGAACATCACAATCAAAGCGGACGGACAGCGGAAAATCGGAATATTCTGGTCGTCGGCAAAGTAATTTCCGTTTTTCAGGGCCAGACCCATGTACGGCGCAATAATATGGGTGAAGTATAAATCTCCCGTCACGCCGCCCGTTCCGCTTTTCGGAAAATATTGCGTGTCATTCACATACATGCTGCTGGCCTGTCCCAACTGCCGGATCTGGTTCATGCAGGCGACCCGATGGGACGATGCTTTGGCCTTGTTCAGGACCGGCAGCAGCATAGCCGCCAGGATCGCGATGATCGCTATGACCACGAGCAGTTCTATAAGGGTAAAATTTCTCCCGAAGAGTGTCCCGCGCCAGTCGTTGCATTCATAATTCTGTCTGTTCATTTTTCTGAAAAATCTCCTCATTTTCTGGTGTCTTTTTTTATTTCAATCTCGCTGTTTTTCTTCCACGTTTCATCTTTTCCTTTCAGATGCAGGGAGCCGAGCTTTCTGATGTTCTGCATCAGGGACGGCGGGATCGGATACTTCTGATTTCCCTGCCGGTCATAGGCGATCCAGCAGTTTTCATCTTTGTCATTCCCCACGGATCCGATCGGACGCATGAAATGATACGATTCCATATATCCGGCCGGATAGCTGTGCGGCTCAGGGATCGGAACGCCTTGCTCCAGCTCTTTTTTCAGTTCGTCCAGATGTTCCGAATAGATCTGATGCGTGGAACAGTGGTAACGGCAGGCAAGCGAGGCGGCGAGTCCGGCCGCTTCCCCCAGCATTCCCAGCGTCCGCATGACTCTCGCACTGGAAAAAACCAGATGTGTCAGGCTGATGCAGCGTCCGCCGAGGAACAGGTTGTCCGCATCTTTGGCGCAGAGACAGCGGTACGGCACCGGATAGTAATCTTCAAGCCCGCGGTGATAGGCGCACGAAAGAAACGCTTCGCCAAAGGTCTGCTCGTTTTCCGGGTCGGGATAATGCAGATCAATGCTCCAGCTGAGCGCAGCGGTCGCGTCCGGATGACTGATCTTCCGTTCCAGATCGTTCAGGGTCAGGATATAATCGCCGACCACGCGGTAACTTTCCCGTTTTCCGCCGATGGCGGAGATCCATTCCAGGTCCCAGTTTTTCCATTTTTCCCGGTCGCGCGAGTGATTCTTCAGATAGGACCAGTTGGCGAAACAGGTCATCAGCCCGTAATCGCGGATATGTTCGATATCCATGACCTGATCCCGGTATTGACCCGTTTCCCAGTCCCAGCAGCAGTTGAACCGGCGGATCGCCCGGTCTTCGTCGAACTCGATTCCCCAGTCGATATCGGGGAAGGGCACTTCCTTATCGCGCAGCGTCGTCTCCCATAAGGTGGAGTGTCCCATCACCAGACGGTCCGGCGTTTCCGGCGCCAGCGATTCGTGGAATTCCTGCTCGCCTTCCCGTCCGTACATCATCTGACATCCGATAAGACGCGCCAGCAGCGCATCCCCGGTGCAGTCGCTGAAGAATTCCGCTTTCCGGCGGGTTTCCTTTCCCGTCCGGACTCCCCGGGTGATGACAGCCGTGATCTTGCGCGGATCCGCCTCGGAACGTTCCACGCCGATCACTAGCTCATTCAGCAGCAGATTTTCGCCCGGCCGGAAAAGGACGGCTTTCCGGTCGTCTTCGAAGAACTCCGCATTTTTCTTCATGCCCGGCTGTCCGGTGAGCGGACTGATCAGATAAGCCGGAGTGCCGAGTTTTTCGAACGGAGGCAGATGCGTCTTGCCGCCGATCCAGACGCGCACCTCGGAACTGCCGCAGCCGCCGAGGACCGGACGGTCGTTGATGAGGAGTGTTTTGAGCTTCCGGTGTCCCGCCGCCAGCGCCGTGCAGATCCCGGCAAATCCGCCCCCGCATACGATCAGGTCGTAAGGTTCAGGATCGTCTTCGATGACCGTATTGCAGACCGTCCGGCGGAATTCGGCCAGCGCTTTGCCGTTTTTCGGCGGAATATCATTACTGTTTTGCGTCAGATAAACCGCATCGCACCGGCCGTCAAATCCGGTCAGGTCATGCAATGCGAGCGTGTGTTCGCCGGCTTTGAGGTGAATGGATCCGGCACGCTGCCAGTCCCATTCCGCGCCGTTGGTCCCGAGTTCCTGCGGGAAAACCGTGCCGTCGATCCGCAGCTGGAAACGTCCGGCAGGCGTGCCGCGTTTCCATTCCGCAGTCCAGTCGCGGGTCCTTGCCATGACGGACCATTCCGCGTCCTCATCGGTATGGAACGTGGTGACGGCATCCGCAACAGGTTTGCCGATACCGTGCGCGAGAAGATAGGGCGCACCCATGGCTTCGACGCACTGGGTGTCGATCGTCCAGCCGCCGAGGTCCTCAAAAACGGCGGTTTCCAGCAGAATACGGTCGTTCATGATTTTCCTCCATCACATCGGACAGATGTCCTGGATCATCGGCTGGACGGTCAGGTCCGGAATGGCCAGATGGTCCGGCGTTTCGAGAATGTTTTTCACGATCATGCCCAGTTCTTCCGGCGAGGTGCATTGCGAGGCTTTCGCCGGGTCTTCGGAAGCCCCGCTGATGTTCGCCGCCTGGTTGAAGCCGGTCTGTCCCCAGGAAGGCGTCAGGCAGGTTACATGGACGTTGTAAGGCCGCAGTTCCGTATAGAGACCATGGCTGAATTTGGCCACGCCGGCTTTCGCCGCGGTATATACGCTCCACGCGGGCCAGGCATACAGCGCGCACACGCTGGAAATGTTGATGATGGCGCCGGACCGCTGCGCACACATGATTTTCGCCGCCCGGGAACAGCCGAGGATGACCCCGGTCAGATTGGTTTCGATGACCGAAAGAATATCTTCGTCATTCTGTTCGGCGACCGGGACGATCTTTCCGCCGTAACCGGCATTGTTGACCAGGATGTCGATCCCGCCCATGGCCGCAATGACCCGGTCCCAGTCCTTGCCGGAGGACGCATCTGCGAGGACGGCTTTGGCACCGAGATCAGCTGCCGCCCGGTTCAGCTTGGCTTCGTTGCGTCCGGTGATCCAGACTTCGCATCCGGCTGCGAGAAGAACTTTTGCGATTCCGAATCCATATCCGCCGGCGCCGCCGGTGACGAGTGCTTTTTTTCCTTTGAGCTGCATTTCGAGTTTCCTTTCCGTTATGGTTCGCTGCCGATTTCCCCGGCTGTCTGCTGTATGATTTTGGCGATCGATTTTTCTTTCGCCGCGTTGAATCTGGAAGCAGGTCCGCTGCACCAGACCGCCGCGACCGGATAATTCCCCTCGTTCAGGATCGGAGCGGCAATGCAGCGGAGGTCATCGAGTTCTTCGCTGCGGTCGAACGCGAGCCCGCGTTTTTTCACTTCCGCCAATTCACGGCGGAAAGCTTTTTCCGTGGTGATCGTCGCCGCCGTGAATCTGGTGTAGACGATGCTTTTGAGGATCGTCGAGCGTTCGTCCTCCGGCAGCATGGCCAGGATCGCTTTCGCCGGAGCCGCGGTATGCAGCGGGAAATGATGTCCGACCTGGATACTGACCTTGACCGCCTGCGGAGAATCCACACAGGCCAGCACGATCCCCTCCTGACCGTTCAGCACGCCCAGCAGTACCGTCTCGCCGGAAAGGTCCCGCGCCTTCCGCAGGAACGGCATTGCCCGTTCCACCAGGGAATGTTCCCCGTAACTCAGCGACCCCAGCTTCAGCAGTTTCCGGCTGATCCGGTAGCGCCGGTCGACGGAATGCTTCACATAACCGCATTTTTCCAGCGTCTCGACCATCCGGTAAACCGAGGCAGTCGGCAGTCCGGTTTCCTGCACCAGCAGGGAGAACGGCGCACCTTCCGGATGTTCCGCGATCTTTTCCAGCAGTCCGAGCCCCCGGAACAAGGCGGGAACGATATGTTTTTCCGCTTCAGAATCAGCGGCAGTTATATTTTTATTCATGCAAATTCTCCTTCATTCTTGCTCAATATATCACCAGTGAATATTATTTTCAAATATGAAACTTCAAAAAACTTGAAAAAAGTCAAATGCCTGTTCAGCCGTCTTCCTATCCGCCCATTTCCCGGAAAATCCATTTTTCCGGCTTTCGGCATTGGAAAAATGATTTTTGTGTGCTAATGTACATTTCAGGTTTTCAAAATCGGTTTACAGAGGATGGTTCGGAGCATGGACCGCAAAAAAGACGGAAGGGCATTGCTGCCGCGGCAGATCAGCGACACGATCCGGACACGTATTTTTTCCGGAGAATACGCACCGGGAAAAAAACTGCCGCCCATACGGAAATTCGCGGAAGATTTTTCCGTCTGTCCGGTCACGATCCTGAAGGCACTGGAGATCCTCCAGGATGAACAGCTGATCGAGCGCATCCCAGTCCGCGGTATTTTTGTTTCGGAACGTGTCAAACTCCCGTCCAAGACTTTGAATGCCTGTTTTGCCTTTCCCGAAACGGCTTGCATGCAGGACAATCCTTCTCAGGAAAGCTGGGGGCTGAATTCGGAACTTTACCGGGGATTGTTCACCGCCTCGCAGACCCTCGGGATCAATTTCCGCTTCGCCTGTTTCAAGGAACATGCCGGGAAAGCGCTGCTTCGCAGCCAGGTCTGTGCGCTGCAGGAGTATGATTTCGTGATCTTCCCCGGTTATCAGCTGCCGGAACTGCAGAAAGCCTCGGCGGAAGAACGGCTGACTTTCAGCCTGACGCATCCGGGGATCATCCTGCCTTCACCCAAAGTCATTCCGGTGGATTACGACCGCAAGGATGCCGATCAACAGCTGCTGGAATTCTTCCGCCGAAGCGGCTGCAGACGCGCCGCGGCGGTTTCCAAGTTGGAAAATTCAGTTCTTCGTGCGGATACCTTTCTGCAGAATGTCCGCAGAATCGGCAAAAGCGTTGCCGGCGACGGCAAGCTGGGACTGACATTGCAGGAAAAAGACCCCGTCGGGAAGCTGAAAAAAATGTTGTCCGAATGGAAACCGGATTTTGTTTTCTGTGATTACACCGACATGATCGGATTTCTCTATGAAGCCGCCTTGGGGCTGGACCTGAAAATCGACCGGGACGTGATTTTCTGCGGGATCGGGAGCGGACTGGCGTTTCAGGGCATGTTCCCGCGCATGAGTTATTTCCTGGTCCCCCGCTACGAAATGGGCCGGGAGATCGTCATTCAGGCGGAAAAAGCGCTACGGGAACACCGGATGAAGGTCCAGCTGCCGTGCTTCCGGATCAAATTTATCGAAAAAAAATAAATTTTCTGTTTGACAAGCCGGGAAGCAATGCTATAGTAAAATAAAACATAGCATAACATAACGGAAAGGAGAAAGAATCATGACGCAATCAAAAAACGACCTCACCGCCGCATATCTTGAAAGTGATCAGCGATCAGTTATCAGTAATCAGAACAAACTGAAAAAGGAGACCGCCGCCAACGCATATCTCATATCCTTGTCCTCCATAGCTCGAAGAGCGGAGGTGGATCATCTCTCATACCTGAAGCGTAAAACGGCCTGCCGTTTTACGCTGATAGAGCTCCTGGTCGTCATTGCGATCATTGCGATCCTCGCGGGCATGCTCCTGCCCGCATTGAACAAAGCGAGGGAAAAGGCCAGAGCAATAGATTGTCTGAGCAACCTCAAACAGCATGGCCAGCTCAATGCCATGTATCTGAATGATAATAACGATATGTACTGCACGGCTGTTCGCAGAATTTATGTTGAGTTTTACAATTCCTATCTTAAGACTCGCAAAGTCTACTGGTGTTCGTCCGCCACGGATTTTACCTATGAATACAGCAGCACTAAAAACATCTTGAATTGCGATGAAGGCCACGTAAAAAACGCCCTGTATGAAGGGAATGTCTACGGGTATAATTATATCGGTTTTACGACGATCAGAGCTTTCGGAAGTGATGCTTCCGGTTCATCCACGACTGAGCAATTCGTAAAAAACACGCAGGTCAGAAATCATTCCTCAAAAGTTCTTTTCGGTGATATCGCACGCAACGCGACAGACAAATCAGGTTTACCGGACCTGACTAAAAATACCAATTCGAATTTATGGGGCGCCACCGGCGATTCCAGCCAGGGCTCGCCTCACGACCGTCATAACGGCGGTGCCAATATCTGTTGGGCAGACGCCCATGCATCCCATGTTATCAAATCAAGGACCACAATTGCCACGTTAGGCAACCAGAAGAGCAGCAATCCGTTTTTGGCCATCCATTGGAAGAGCTGTGTAACGGAATGAGATGACTTCTGATGATATCTTGCGGCTTTTTCTGGGAAAAATGCCGAGAAGTCAACCTGAAAAAAGAGAAAGCCGCAGACGGGAATCAGACCTTTTCAATTTTCCGAAACAAGGGAGAAGATTAATTATGAATCGTAAAATTTCAGCAATAACTGCGGCATTTTTTTTATCTGCATTGTCATTGACGGGAGGAGATACCATATTCGACCTGTCATTCGATGATTATACGGTAACTCCGCAAACAGCCAAAGGAAGCAAAAAGCAGCAGGGTTTTACCGAACCCGATCTGCAATTGCGTATGTATCCCGGCGTCAACGGGAAAGGGAATGCTCTGAACCTGAGCAACGCCGAAACGATGACATACGATATGAAAGGCAATTTCAATCCCAAAGAAGGCACGATAATCCTCTGGATGGCCCCGCACAACTGGGAGATTTCGAATCCGAAATTTCAGTTGTTTTTCTACGCATCGCAGGATAAATACAATTTCCGGATCGCCAAAACCAGTATCAATTATATTTCCGCCACGATAAATTACGGAATTCCGTTTCAGGGGCAAAAATCTTTCAGTACCACAGTAAAAGCGAGAGTGGAACCTCTGGACTGGAAAACCGGCCGTTATCATCAGGTTGCAGTCACCTGGAACCGTGAACAGATGAATCTCTATATCGACGGGAAAAAACCGGGTATTACACCGCTTTTTATCGGCAGCCGCAGAGTCCCGCCGACAGTGCCCGTTCAAAAATATTCCTCGCCCGTAGATTTCCCCGAGGCAAAAGGGAAAATGCATATCGGCGGCAATGTCTGGGTAAAAAAACATACCCTTCCGGAACACTCGACCGCTTTTGACCGGATCACTGTTTACGACAAAGTCCTTTCCGCCGATCAGATCCGCGCAGAATATGAAAAAATCATCCCTCCGCCGAAGGGGAAAACTGAAAATGTTCTCAGCATTCCCAAACTGAAGGGGAATGACAAACCTGCCGGAGACCTCTCCGATCCCGTATGGCAGAAGGCTGCAAAAGTCCCATTGATGCCGATCATGGACGCTCCCGCCGGCAATCTTTCGGCTTTGATATGGCATGACGACAAAAATCTCCATGTCGGTTTTTCTTCCGACATTCCATGCCAGAAGAAAAATTATACCGGACGGGATGAGAAAATCTGGGAAGATGATGTATTCGAATTCCATTTGCGCACGGCGGAGAAAAATCATTACCAATATATCATCAACGGGAACGGTGCGATTTTTGATAAACTCAACGGCAAAACGGCCTGGAACGGCAACGAAAAAGCCGCAGTCCGGCATAAGGAAAAAGGGTGGACGGCGGAACTTGTCATCCCCTTGAGTGATTTCAACGCGACCGAGTTCGATGGTGAATTCTGTGCGGCCAGCCGCCCGGGACTGCTCTATCATACATACCGCTGGGGTGACAACCGCCGTCACTTCGGCCCGGCAGGAAAAATGTCCTTTGCAGGAAATTCAGACACCTTCCGTATGGACACCCTGGGAAACATCGAATACGGTGAACTCAATATTTCCGGTTTCAGCAGTAATGAGATTCAACTCAAAATTACGGCCGACGGTCAGCCGCCGCAAATCCATTCCGCCGGCAAGGGCAAATTCAGCATCACCGACCATTTGCAGAGCGGAAGACAGCATATTGAAATCTCCGGCAAAGGGGTTTTCTGGAGCCGGGATATGGTTGTCCGTCATCCGATGTCCCTGACTTTCGACTTCCTGATGACCAAAAATGAACTCAATACTCAAGTCGACTTCAGTTCATCGGATAAAGAGACCAGAAAACAACTTGAAAAGTCGGGCTTTGACGTCCAGCTGCAGCTGAAAGATCCCAACGGTAAAATCGTCGCATCAAAAACTTTCAACACCAGAAAAATACGGACGGGCGTCTCCTTTGTGCTGCCGCCCGATCTGGCCGCGGGAACTTATCTGCTCGAAGGGAAAGCGGGAAATATCACCGCTTCGGTTCCGGTGCGCCGTCCCGACCCTGCCCCTTACAAAGCCAAACTCGGCGTGGATAATACCGTGCCGCCGCCGTGGATTCCCGTCAAGCAGCTTTCCGATAAATCGTTTCAGGTCTGGGGCCGGACTTATACCTTCGGCAACTCTCCTCTGCCGCAGCAGATAACACATGGGAAAGACAAACTTTTGTCCGCGCCTCCGGTTTGGAAAATCGACGGCGGAAACATCCAATGGGATTCATTCAAAATCATCAGCAAAGATCCGGACAAAGCCGTATTTTCCGGAAAAGGGCAGGCAGGGAAAATCAATCTCAACTGGCGTGGAGAATTCTGGTTCGACGGGGCGTATATGCTCAAACTCGAACTGGTTCCGGAAGGTATTGCATCGATCGATGATTTCGGCTTCGATTACGCCGTCGATCCGGAATTCGGACGTTACGCAATGACTCCCTGTTTGATAAAATGGAATCAAAACAAGGCCGCCGTTCAACTCGGTCCCGGCGATAACAGAAAAGAAAACATGCTCTGGCTCGCCGGTATCGAAAAGGGCGTCATGATCTGGACGGAATCGAATGCGAATTGGGTCGTTGCTCCCGGCACAGCACCGCTTACAGCATCACGTTCCGATAAGGAAGTTTCCGTTGCCGTAAAGATCATAAACAAAAAAGTCCAGTTGAGTAAAAAAGCGGACTACACTTTTGTCTTCATGGCAACCCCCAGCCGTCCCTTCCCGGCAAGACACCGTTCGGTAAACTACGGAGGATTCAGCAAACAACGGCGCAGCACCCATCAGTCCATCGGCTGGAGCCAATTCAAAAATGCGGCAGGCCCTACCGATCCGGTTTATTTCAACACCACCTATCCGGCCTATCCGGACAAATTGAAAGAAGCTATCGAGGCTTATTACAGCAGAAACAAAACGAAATTGCATTATTATACCATGCCGGGTGCTTTAAGCAGCGCAGCCCCCGATTACGACTATTGGAGCAAGACCTGGAAACTGGTTCCTGAAGAATCATATCTCGACCGAAAATTGGGAAAACAGTTCGTTGTGACACGCTTCTGTCACAAAGCGACTTCAGCGCCGGCCGATTACTGGACTTGGACATTGAACAAGCTGCTGAAAGATTTTCCGGATATGGGCGGTCTTTATTTTGACTGTTCCTCAACCAGATTTTGCAGCAACGGACATCATGGATGCAGCGGCATCGACGTTTTCGGCCAACCCTATTTCACCTCGGATGCATGGTATCTCCGCAGTTTCATGATGCGTATTTACAAAGTTCATAAAACTTTCAAAGATAAATCCATGATGATTCACAGTCATATCCAATTCGTCCCGTTTGTGCATTCATTTACGGATTTCTTTGCACCCGGTGAAAATACGGCCAAAGCGGTTTTCAAAAATCAGGAATATCCTTATACCGAGGAGGTTTCCATCGAAGAATACCAGAGTGATTACAACAGCCGCAAGGCCGGCGTTGCATATTGTATGATTCTCCAGCTCGCCCGTGCGGCCGGCATCATGCCTTCATTGAATCATTACCGGAAAAAATATCTGAAAGATCCCGAATACATAATCCGGGCCATAACGCCGTTTCTTGTGCATGATGTCAATATCTGGGATGGCGCCGGCCACAAACCGACCGTTAC
>Ga0265298_10001098_pt1 | contig 39799 bp, 28 predicted proteins | sample AusTroGonzalo_MG_3_FD_193486 | JGI IMG/M metagenome (GOLD analysis project Ga0265298, IMG submission 193486) | Bovine rumen microbial communities from tropical cattle in Woodstock, Queensland, Australia - Gonzalo_01 | ecosystem: Host-associated > Mammals > Digestive system > Stomach > Rumen ... | reverse complement strand
ATGGCTCTCGAAGACGAATTCGATGTCGAAATCCTCGATTCCGACGCTGAAAAGTTCCAGAAGGTTTCTGACGTTGTTGCTTTCCTCGAAGCACACAAGAAGTAATCTAGTTTTGCTTTAGCCCGCAACTGTTGGGTAAAGATTGAGCTTTGGGTCCCCGGTTTTGCCGGGGATTCTTTTTTTCATTAGTCGTTGGTCAATAGTTGTTAGTTGTTGGTTATTGCTACTGACCAATGACTACTGACCAATGACCAATGACTAAATTTTAGTTCGCAATTTAAAATATCAAGGAAAATCTATTGGAAGATCAAAATCTGCTCCACAAAATCCTAAAACTCTGGTTTCGCCAGAAGTCCGGTGACGGGCTTGAGGCTAAGCTTGGGTATAGGTTCCGCGATCCAGAACTGCTGGCTCATGCTCTTGTCCATCGCTCGTTTCTCGTAGGGAAGGATGTTCCTTATGCCAGCAATAACGAACGCTTGGAATTTTTGGGCGATTCCGTGCTCAATATGCTTACGACGGAATACTTGTACAGGACGTATCCGCTAGACCCGGAAGGCGAACTCTCCAAGCGCAAGAGCGCGATTGTGTCTGGCCATGCCTGTGCGCAATCATCTAAGGAATGGAACCTCAGCGAGTACGTGAAAATCGGAAAGTCCGAGGCTAAGATGGGCGGTCGAGGCAAGGAAAGCATCCTTGCTGATGCTTACGAAGCGGTGCTTGGCGCCGTGTATCTCGATGGTGGCCTCGAAGAAGTCCGCGCCATTTTGAACAAGTTCCATTTTCCGCGCGTGCAAGAAATCATCAGCGCGACAGACTTTGTGAACTACAAGAGTGAACTTCTGGAATTTTGCCAGGGCAAGTTGCGATGCTCTCCGGAATACGTGATTGTTGGCGAAGAAGGCCCAGAACACCAGAAGGTGTTTACGGTTGAAGTTGTCGTGAATGGCAAGGCGTACGCACGCGGTCAGGGCCCGAACAAGAAGAAAGCGGAACAAGAAGCCTCTCGTTTGTCTCTTGAAACGCTCAAGGCCGAAGCCGCCGCTGCTGAAAAAGAAAAAGCCGCGGCTCCCAAAGTCAAGCAGCCCGCACATCACGTAGGATTGCCGTAATGCGGCTTCGACGAGTGGTTAGTATACAGTGATTGGTAGACTGGAGTTGAGTGTCAAGGATGAACTTAGCCTAACCACTAACCACTGTCTACTTCCTACTAATTTATTATCTTATCCTTCATGAAAAAATCCCTCTTCTCTTTCCGTACGCTGCTAGCGTTCCCGATGGCGGCAGCGCTTGCGCTCTCCCTTTCTGCTTGTAATGAATCCGGCGCTTCGGGCGCTTCCAAAGGCGCGAACAAGGGCGCTTCGAAAAAAGGCGCTCCCGTCTCCGAAGCGGATTGCCCGATTCTCCCGATAGATTCTACGGCAACTGGCGAGTTCGACCCGATTGCATCCAAGGATGCTCGCGCTTGCGGCTCCATCACGCTTTGGGGCTCCGCCATGCCCAAGTCCTTTAACATGTGGGAAGACTACAACAGCTTTTCTGCTGAACTCATGAACATGATGTTCGAACCGCTCGTGAGCCTGCACAGTACCGAAGATAAGGAAGTCGGAATTCTTGCCGACAAATGGGAAGTCTCCGAAGATGGCAAGACGTTCACGTTCCATGTGGACCCGCGCGCGAAGTGGAGCGATGGCAAATCCATTACCGCCGAAGATGTGCAGTTCTATTACGATGTCATCATGGACGAAAAGAACCTCACGCCGATTTTCAAGGTGGGCCTCAGCCGCTTTGAACGCCCGGAAGTCGTTGACAGCTTGACCGTCAAGATGACTGCCAAGGAATCGCACTGGGGCAACTTTTGGGAAGCTGCCGGCATGCTCGCGTTCCCGAAACACGTGTGGGCAGGCAAGGACTTCAACAAGATTCGTTATGAATTCCCGGTGGTCTCGGGCCCGTACATCATCAAGACTTTCCGCGAAGACCGCTATGTGGAACTCGCTCGTCGCAGCGACTGGTGGGGCTTCAAAAAGAACTGGAACCACGGCAAGTACAACTTCCAGAAAATCCGCTACCGCTTCATGAACGACCAGACCAAGGCGCTTGAAGCGTTCAAGAAGCAGGATTTCAACGCTTACGCGATTTACACGAGCAGCATCTGGATGAAACAGACCGACTTTGATGCCGTCAAGAAGGGCTGGGCCATCAAGCAGCGCATCTTCAACAAGGAACCGATCGGTTTCCAGGGCATGGCGATTAACCTCCGCAAGCCGCAGTTCCAGGATGTCCGCGTTCGCAAGGCTCTCTCGTACCTCTTGAACCGCGAAGCGATGAACGAAAAGTACATGTACGGCCAGTACTTCCTTCTTAACAGCTACTATCCGGACTTGTGGGCAAATAACCAGAACCCGACGGCGCCTGTCTACAGCTACAATCCCGAAAAGGCTCGCGCACTCTTTGCCGAAGCAGGCTACAAGGTGAACGCTCAAGGCGTGCTCGAAAAAGACGGCAAGCCGTTCGCCATCAACTTCATCACGAGCCAAGAAGACTTGCGCCACCTCACGCTATTCCAGGAAGACTTGAAAAAGGTAGGCGTCGTGGCAACCATCGAGCAGATGAGCCAGAGCACGCTTCGCAAGCGCTTGGATGATGCGGACTTCGACCTTTACTGGGTGAACTGGGGTGCGGGCCGCCTCCGCGACCCTGAAGCAAGCTGGATATCTACGACCGCATTGCAAAAGGGAACGAACAATCTTGCTGGCGTTCAGGACCCTGTGGTCGATAGCCTCATCAACTTGCAGAAGACAGAATTTGACCTCGCCAAGCGCAACGAAATCCTCAAGGCTCTCGACAACCGCTTGGCAGAAATCGTCCCGTACGTGCTGATGTGGCAGTGCGACCACCACCGCATCCTTTACTGGAACCGCTACGGCACGCCAGAAAAAGTGCTTGACCAGTTCAACCGTGAAGATGCCATCCCGGTTTACTGGTGGGTCGATCCGGTCAAGTCCGCTGCGCTCGACAAGGCGATGAAATCCGGCGAATCCCTCCCGATTCCTGAGTACGATATTAAGTAGATCGATTTTCGCGCAGTCATGCGTTGCATGTCATTCTATTAGGCAATTAAAAAGTCCCGGCTTGGCCGGGACTCTTTGCGTTTAAGAAATAATTTTAATCAGATTAGAAACTTGCGATGAATGCTGCAGAAAGGGTAACCGTTATTTTGTCGTTTCCGCTGGTGTAGATGAGATAGTCTTCGTCACCCAAGCCCAAAGTCACGCAGAAGTCCAAAGAGAAAATCTGGTTGATCTTGATGCCTGCACCCACGTACGGAGAAACACCGACATCGCCACTTGTTTCGACATGCTTGTGGCCCTTAAATTTTTCATCGTTGAGGAGAATATTCAGGGTCACGCCGAAGTATGGGGAAACAACTTCAGAAACGTTTGGGTCCAATTCTGCGCTAAGTGTCAAATTCAGCGGTGGTGTTTTGTGGTTATCACCTTCTGTCGAGATGGAAAGGCCTGCTTCTGTTCCGAGGGCGACTGCACCGAAGTCCTTAGAGAATTGGCCACCGAAATAGAATTCAAAACCGTCATCGCAGAACTTGCTCTTGCCCGTCGGGAATGAGATATCGAGGAACGCGGCTACCATCGGGACAATCTGGTAACGAACGCCGAATGTGAGGTTTTTCATGCCGGTCTTCTTGTCGCTATCGCCATCGTAGCGGCTCATGACTCTAAATGGAAGCTTCAAGTAAAGTTCCAGGTTTGGGGCCGGGACGAAACGACCCTTGGCCGCGAGGTCCATACCCTTCCATTTGTCATGGATCATGAAGTCCGAGGTGATTCTTGCTTCTCCGCTCATGGCTTGAGGTACCGGGAAGTAGCTATAGGTCGCAAAACTTGCGGATACAAGGAGGGCTGCTCCCAAGATGATTTTTTTTAACATAGTTTTACTCCATATGAAAGTGTTTTCTTTTAATATAGATTAAAACAGTAAAAAAAAAGAAAATTTTGTAAAGAAAAATAAACCGGACGATTTTTCGACCGGTTTTGAAGAGTTTTGGAACTAAGAAAATTTGATTAGAACTTGAATTCCATATCCAGGGTAAAGCCGAGGGCGTCACCTTCCATTTCAATCTTGCGGAAGCCCGCGTCATTCTTTCTATGATTTAAATCTTGGCTGCGGACAATGATATCGCCATTAATCGAAATGTTTTGGTTGATGGCGAAATTGGCTCCAAACCAGAATTTCCACTGGTCCGACCAGTCATCGTGCAAGTCTCTATCGTGGTCTTCGGATTCAAATAGGCGTAACCAGAATTGGGTACCGACCAGAAGTGTCACCGGAGCGGAGGGAAGCTTGTAGTCGAATTCACCGCCAAGGCGAACTTCAAGACCTCTTTCCAAGTCATCGTGTTCGAATCCCCAGAAAACGCCTGCTTCAGTACCGTACGAAGCGCCCTTGATGGCGTCGATGTTTTTATGGTGCTGGGCGCCAAAGTAAAGAGATATTTCGCCTTTGCTGGGAGGCGTTCCTGCGCCTTTTTCACGTCCGATGGGCAGGTTGAAGTCCATGAAGAAGTACAGTTCCGGATCCAAGGCGTAGCGTCCGCCTATGACCAAGTCGCGAAGGCCGTAACCGCCGGATTTGCAGTTATCGCAATCCCATTCTCCCCAGAATTGGAAGCCGAAACTCTGTATAGAGAGTTCAAATTGAGGTACAATGTTCATTCGTGCACCGACTTTGAGGCCCATTTGCGACCAGTCCCCATCCATGTCGTAGTAAAGTCCGGCTTTGGCTGATCCATGGTTATTTTCCAGGAGGCCAAAGTAATCCCATGTTGCAAAGCTGGATGTGGCAACGGCTGCCGCGAGAAGAAGAACTTTTTTTAGCATTATAACTCCTATGAACCATCAGTTTGGATATTTTTAATTTAGCAAACCTATAGCTTTGGGGCAATTAAATATTTGTAAGCACATCGGCATAATAGTGTTTATGCTCACGGTTATTATTATTTACTAGTACTAAAGGTTGCTAAAATTCTTATAAAAATTATTTTTTACTATAGAAATTTTTTTGAGGGCCAATATGAAGTATATCATCCGTTTGCTTGTTTTTGCATGCATGTTGCTCCCCGTAACAGTTTGGGCGCAAGGCATAGGAAAATATGGTCCCGTATTTCCGGCTTTGACTAATTCTTATTTTATAAACCTTTACTATCACGAAATCGATGAAGTTCTTTATTTGACTCAAGAAACAGGCGGTTGTGATAAGGGTGTTGCTGGTCCGTATCTTGTTGGTGTTTCAACCGTTGTCTGTGCCGAATCAGAAGAAATCGATAATACCACAAATACAGCCGCTTCCTTGGTTAAAAGCTTTCTCGAGAATCATTGGAAAAAGGAAAATATTGATCCCTCTGAACGTCAATCATCAGTAGTTAGGCTTGCTTCGGATATTGACTTTAAAGGATCGTTGAGTACGAATTTGGCTGGAGAATATTATTGCTCTGGCGTTGATTTTGGAAACTCCGTTGGGGGCTTGGATTTTTCGGGTGAAATTTTTGATGGAACTGGTAAGACCATATCGAATGTTTGTGGCGTTTCTTATGCTGGGGCTTGGAAAAATCCTATGGGATTGTTCAAAAAAATACCTCAGGGCAGCACGGTCAAGGATTTAAAACTTGATAATGTGAATTTTATAATTCTGAATAAAGCCGATAATACCGGTGCAATTGTAAAAACGGTTCCGACAACTGAAGAAAATTACAGTCCTGTGGGAGCCCTTGCAGGGAGCATTTTAAGCAGCCATTTGGATAATATCTCTTTGGGATATATTAATGTGAGCGCTCCGCTTGTGGGCGGTCTTGCGGGTTATGCCGATAATTCGACCATTACTGATATCAAGATGATGGAAAGAACAGATGTTGTTTCCAAAATCATCGTTACAAATGATATCGTACTTAATAAAAATGTGCAGAATAGCAAAATGGGCACGTACAAGACTGTATTAGGTGGGCTTGTGGGTGCTTCTTACTATAACAGTTTTAAAGATATCAGTATCTATCCTGAAACTATCCAATGTGACGCGGCCGTTGATTCGTCGGCATTGGGTGGCCTTGCTGGCTTGTTTGTTTACGCCCCGGAGAATGGCTCTGGAGATGTTGAAATTGAAAATATTACTCTTGCTTCTCCTGCAGAAGGTGGCTCTGTCCATATTGAAGGCGGTACCGCCATGGGTGGCCTTGTGGGCGAAACGGTAAGAGAAAACGCTGATATGCCTTTACTAATCAACAATGCTGTGGTGAAAAAGTTGCTGATGAAGGAAAGTAAGGTTTTTTCGGGCAATGGTGTTGCTAATGGTAAAATGCGTGACATTTATATGGGCGGTTTAGTGGGGAATAGTGGTCTTTGTTTTGGTGGTATTCTTAAAATCACGAATTCCAAATCGTTAGATTTTACTATAAGCGAAAATGTTCCGTCTAATGGAGCTTTTCAGTATTTTATTGGCGGTATTGCTGGTTATGCCGGTTGCGACCACATAAACAATGCTAACGGAGACCGGAACGATCGGTTCTTGACTCTTGCCAATTCCCATGCTTCGGGAAATATTTCCTTGAGTGGGGGACATGAAAAAACAACTCCTGCTAACATTAAATACCATATTTCAGCTTCTATTGGCGGTCTTGTTGGTTCTGCTATGTTTGCCAGTGAAAACGCGGTTTGGGAAGATACGGCTTCTGTTAGTATTTTATACGAAGCGAAAAGTACTCCTGCGAAAAAGACTACAGAACTGGATTCTATTGCGGTCGGTGGCGCCTTTGGTGCGATAAATATTTTTAAAACGTCTGGCGTCACGCTAGAAATGAGAAAACTCGTAGTGGAGGAATACGGGGACAATGACATTATATCTGTCGATGACAACGGAATAAACTCTTATGTGGGTGGCGTTGTTGGAAAATTCCCTCGTATTAATCTTAGTGGTAATTCGAACATCTTGTTTAACGACATAAGCGTAACTAATTTCGGTGGTAGGGTTATTGTTTATGGTGGTTCGGGTAGTACAGATGTGTCGTCGACAGCTTTTGTAGGTGGCGTTTGTGGTAAATGCCATGCTTTGCAGAAACTGTATCGTATTTCAGTTGAAGGTCGCATTTTTAGAAAAACTGACGCTGATGGAGTACTTGCTAACAAACGATTCTATTTAGGTGGTTTGGTTGGAAGTACGCAACCGATAGGTACTTTGTATGTTGAAAATACTTATTCTTTCGGGGAAATTTCTGGTTTTGATGACGGAGATGCTACTGGCGGTTCTTCGGCTGTAACGGGCTATTTGATAGGTAGTCTTGAATATCCTACAAGTGCGAATGAGTTTGTTTCGAATTATCACATTGGTCAAGATTTTGTTCCTGCTGTAGGTGACTTTGGTGGTGTGAAAGATATTGAAGACTTTAGCACGGTGCCTTCTTATATGCTCGGCATTGCAAATGTCAATGTGCATGACGGAAAAGTCGAAAATTTAAATACCATAGCGGAACAAAAAATATTTAACTGTGGTGTTATGACTGTCGCCAAAATGAATTCAAGTACTTTGGTTGCGCTTTTGAATGATGCGTGGGGTGAGGATCGAAAGGCTGATATGATTTGGACTCTTGGAGGCGCTGGCGTTAATAAACATCCGGTTTTTATTGACAATCCGAAGAAACAAGTTGCAGTCACGTTCGTTGCTAATAATGTAGTTGTAAGCAAACTGTGGGTCGAAATCGGCAAGGCCGCAACGGCGCCGGCGAACACGGAATTCCCGCAGAAACTTGACGATGACCAGCTTTTTGCTGGCTGGGACAAGGACTTTAGCAATGTGACCGAGGATATGACGGTAACGGCTGAATATGGATATGAAGTTTGGTTTAATGGCTTGAATGGTAAGCCTTTGCAAAATCCAAAGGCTACAGACGGAACCCCGTTGCCGAATCCCCAGTATGTGAAGAAGGATAATTCCCCGGTTCTTCCGCAAGAACCGGAATCGGTTATAGACGATGAAGGCAATAATCTATGCTTTGATGGTTGGGATAAGGATGTTAGCAAGGTAACCGAGGGGCTGGTTGTCAATGCCAAATCTAAACCCTGTGGAGTCGCTAGCTCTTCTTCTGTTGCTAATTCGAGCTCGTCTGCTGAATCTAGCAGCAGTTCTGTAGCAAAATCTAGCAGCAGTTCCGCCGATAAGCCGAAGTCTAGTAGTTCTGCGACAGTCGCTCAGAGTTCAAGCAGTGCGAAGTCCAGTAGCAGTTCTGTCGCGGCATCCAGCAGTTCAAATGTTGCTAAATCGAGCTCCAGCGTTGCAAAGTCGAGCAGCAGTGTCAAAGCATCGAGCAGTTCTGTAGCAAAATCTAGCAGCAGTTCCGCCGATAAGCCGAAGTCTAGTAGTTCTGCGACGGTCGCTCAGAGTTCAAGCAGTGCGAAGTCCAGTAGCAGTTCTGTCGCGGCATCCAGCAGTTCGAATGTTGCTAAATCGAGCTCCAGCGTTGCAAAGTCGAGCAGCAGTGTCAAAGCCTCGAGCAGTTCTGTAGCAAAATCTAGCAGCAGTTCCGCCGATAAGCCGAAGTCTAGTAGTTCTGCGACGGTCGCTCAGAGTTCAAGTAGTGCGAAGTCCAGTAGCAGTGCTGTTGTGAAATCGAGCAGCTCGAATGTTGCTAAATCGAGCTCCAGCGTTGTAAAGTCGAGCAGCAGTGTCAAAGCATCGAGCAGCTCCAACGGAAAAACGTACTTGAGAGAAATTGCAGAACCGACAGTAACGCAAGATCGCAAAACTCTCCGCATGACTGTCAATGACAAAAAGACTGCGATGCACGAAAATGTGGATTATCACATTGTCGTTAAATCCGATGCCGGAGTTTACCTCGATACTGTGGTTGCTGGCAAGGATGTCAGTCGTTATGAAAACCGCACGTGGGTACTTGACCCATCGCCTGTGGGTGAATATGAAGTTTCCTTTACGCTCACGGATGGTAAAGATTCTGTCAGCTATGCTAATACGTTGAATCCCCCGAAAGATATGCAGGTGAATCTAGTTTCGAATTCCTGGCAAACGTATTCGTTGTACGCCTTCTGCACCAATAAGGAAGACGATTGCAAATACGATTTGGAAGAACGCTTCTCCCGTAAGCAGGAAGACTGGGCCGTTGAAGAATGCCGTCACTTTACAGAAGAACTTTCCAATACGCCTGATGATGTGTTCTTGCGTGAACAAGTGGAAGAGATTTGCCGCATGGCTCGTGAAGCTCAATCTTCTGCAACTTTATCGGTGTTCTGGTGGGATGAAATGAACCCGGTGGGCGATTATTGGCAGTACCGCAAGTTTAATATCGATGATCAGTTAGATTCTACTCGTGGCTATTGGTATGGCTCTGTAAAAAATGAACCTCTCACGCTTAGCTTGCAGACGCCAAGCATGAATGACGAAATTGTCTGGAAACTCGAAAACAAGTATTCCGGTTGGAACTTGGTGGCTAATCCTTATGGTTGGTTTGTCAAGCTCCCGCAAGACAACAAGGTAAAGTTCTGGAAGTGGAATCCGGCAACGTCTGGTTACGCTCCAGCGGATACGATAGGCCCTTACGAAGCGGTTTGGGCTCAAACGGACAAATCTAGAGTATTCCGCATTCCGTTAAAGGCCTCCATTGTCCTTGAAGGCGAAAAGAAACAGCCTCTCTTGAAGGGGTCTTCGACTGAAAGCTGGAATCTCCGTGTTGAATTGGCCGACAAGAACGGCAAACGAGATTCCTGGAATGAACTTGCTGCAGGTCGTGTCGCCTCTTCTGTGAGTGAACCGCCGGCAGGCATGGGCGACCGCGTGAACCTCTCGATTGTCGATGGCAAAAAGCGCCTCGCCAAGAGTGTCAAGCAGAATAGCAACGATCTTGAATGGAATCTCGAAGCGAGTGCAACGACTTCTCGAGATGGACAATTGAGTTTTATCGGAGTTGAAAGCGTAAAAGCCAAGGGCTTGCGTGTTTATGCGACTGTAGGCAATGAAACGTTTGAAGTTGTCAACGACAGCCCAGTGCAAGTGAAGCTTTCGCCGAGTGCAAAAAATGTTTCTGTTCGAGTGACCAAGAGTGCTGTGGCTACTCAGGTGGCTAAGAATCTGATTTCGGGATTCCGCGTGAACCAGATGCAAAATGCATTGAACATCGGGTTTGATGCCGTCTCGAAACTTGCCGGTGCTAAGGTCAAAATCAATGTCGTTGGCATCGATGGCCGCATAGTTGCGACAAGCGGAGCTGTCGCTAAAGAGGGCTCGAACGTCATTTTGATGAAAAAACCGAAACAGGGCGTTTATTTCGTCCACCTCAAGGTCGGAACCCAGACCGCCACGAACCGCATTTTAGTACACTAGCCGAACGGCGCGAGAATTACTAAATTTGCGCTCGTTATGACAAAAGCAAAACTCATCAAACTCATCATTGCATCGGTGCTCGCCATCGCTGCCCTCTTCGTCCCGTACGAAGCCCTCGGCTTCGTTGGTGACCACGCGTTGAACCCTCTCGAAATTCGCGTCATCGCAATTTTTGTGATGGCTGCCCTTTTCTGGATTCTTCAACCGTTCCCAATCTGGTCCACTTCCATGTTCGTGATCGTGTTGATGATCCTTACGCTTTCGAACTCGGCGTTCATTCCGTTCCGCGTGGAAGGTGTTCAACTGCTCAAGTTCAAGGACATCATGGCAACGTTTGCCAACCCGATCATCATGCTCTTCTTGGGCGGCTTCTTCCTTGCTTCTGCCGCTTGCAAGTACAACATGGACAAGAACCTTGCCCGCGTGCTCTTGAAGCCGTTTGGAAAGGATCCGAAGTGGGTGCTCCTTGGCCTCATGATTATTACGGCTGTGTTCTCCATGTTCATGAGCAACACCGCTACTGCTGCTATGATGCTCGCTATCCTCGGCCCGGTGCTCAAGCTCTTTGATGCCAACGACCGCGGTAAAACAGCTTTTGCTCTCGCCATCCCGCTCGGTGCAAACATCGGTGGTATGGGTACTCCGATCGGTACGCCTCCTAACGCTATCGCTCTTGGCGCTCTCCAGTCCAGCGGTTTCAACATCTCGTTTGGCCAGTGGATGGAATTCGGTGTTCCGTATGTGATTATTTTGATGGTTCTTGCATGGTTCTTGCTCCTCAAGCTCTATCCGATCAAGATGAAGGAAATGAACCTCGATATCGAAGGTGCTGATGGCTTTGACAAGAGCCCGCGCGCTATCATCGTTTACATTACCTTTGCTGTGTGCGTTCTCTTGTGGGTGACGGGTAGCAAGGTTCACGGTCTTAACGATAACGTGATTGCTATGATCCCGATGGCTGTGTTTGCTTTGACTGGCGTGATTACCAAGAAGGACCTCAACGAAATGAGCTGGGACGTTCTCTGGCTCGTGGCTGGCGGTTTTGCTCTCGGTCTCGGTTTGCAGCAGACGGGTCTTGCTAAGGACCTCATCAATGCAATTCCGTTCAACACCTGGTCTCCGGTTGTCCTCATGGTCGGTTGCGGCTTCATCTGCCTCTTCATGGCAAACTTCATGAGCCACACTTCTACCGCAAGCTTGCTCGTCCCGATTTTCATCGTCGTGGCTGTGAGCTGCAAGGAAAACCTCGCTCCGCTCGGTGGCGTGACTTCCTTGATGGTTGCTGTTGCTTTCGCAAGCTCCCTCGGTATGTGCCTTCCGATTTCTACGCCGCCTAACGCTCTTGCTCATGCAACCGGTTACACGGATACGCGTGGCATGGCTATCACGGGTATCGTGATGGGTATCGGCGGTCTCGTACTCTCTTGGATCATGATGTTCGGTCTTTCCAAGGTGAACTTCTTCGAAGATCCGGCTGACGTCGCTGTTGCTCCTGCCGCTGCCGCTGCTCCGGCTCCTGCCGCACCTGTTTATGCAAAGCCTGCTGAAGTTGCTAAGCCTGCTGAAACGATCGCTGAACCGGCCACGGTCGCTATCCCGGCTGACTCTGCTGCGAAGGTAGAAGTGGTCGACAGCACCGCTGCAAAGTAAAATTTTTACGATAAGCTGCGCATAACTTCGTTCTCGGACTCTCGCTGTACGATTTGTACAGCTTCGGTCCTGCGGCCTCGTTCTGCTTGCTTCTCCTAAAAATTCGATTTTAAGGACCTGAATTAAATTCAGGTCTTTTTTAATTGTCATGCCAGCCATCATGTCATCCCGGACTTATTCTAGGACGGCATCGGCATTAAGAATCGCCCAGGTCAAAAGCCTGGGTGTTTTTGTTTGTTGGGGTCGCGGCATTTCGTGTGCGTCTTGCGATTGATTTTTTTAACGGATTTGTAAAAACTCGTTCACAAATGCCGGTATTTTGAATAAGGTATTATCTTCAAATTCATAAAAATAGCCCAAATGGGTTATTGTAATGTGAGGTTGTTGTAAGTATTTTCTAAACAACTTAAACAAAAGGAAAGATAAAATGGCAAAAAAACTGAAAAAAAGTGGCATGCTCTCTGTAGAAGACCTGCTTCCGGGCGATATTTTGGCGTTTAAGGGAGACCCGAATGATGATATTAGTAGCCTTATCATGAAATTTACGGGGTCCGATGTTTCGCATGGTGCAATCTTTGTTCAGAAACAAGATTATGTCCTTGCTGAAGCTGGTGGTGATGGCATCCATGCTCGCCGTATGAAAGACAATTCTGAATCTCGTGAAGCTTATGTGGTACGCCATAATAAGGCTGGCAAAAATGGTATTGAACCTGTTGTGCCGATTGCCAAGGATTATGTGCTTCAGGACCTTCCGTATCCGTATTCCGATTTGATTCTTTTGGGCTTGATTCTTATTTTCAAGCATCAAGTAACAAGACCGCTTATCTCTCAAACTGTTGTTGAATTCTTGTGCTTGGTTGCCGCAGAACTTAAGACGATTATTGAAAAGGAAAAAACGCCTGGCAAGCATACGATGGTGTGTTCTTCCTATGTTTACCAGTGCTATCTGGATGCATCCAAGAAGAATCCGATGCTCAAGCTGAAGCTCAAGGACGCTGATGTTGGCTTTAAGGATCATCCCCTTATTGGTCGCAAGTCTAAGTCTAAGTCGTTCACGCTCTTCGATATGTATGCCGATTACGTCGCATCGCACGAAGAAGAATGCAAGAATAATTTCAAGCTTAAAAAATCCGTGGCTCCGAAGACGCTCCGTTCTAAAAAAGAAATCTTGGCCGATTTGAAAAAGCTTGTTGCAAAGAAAGTTACCGATAAAGTACCTGCATTAACTTTAGAGCAAATTTCCACGATTATGGACATCATTGGTGCCATTAAGGATGTTATCAGTGCCTTGGCAACGTTCTTTAAGGGCGATCGTGTTTCGTTCTCGGAAATGATGAAGATTGCAAGCGAACAGCAAGCCATGTTTGTAACGCCTAATGATTTGGCCAACCATATCACAAACGCTACACCCGTTGGTATGCTAAAAGTCCAACGTTACGGCGATGACTACGATGATAACTGGAAGTAATTAGGAACAGCCCGCTTTGCGCGGGCGTTTCTTTGAAACGTTTGTTTGTAGCAAAAAAAACTCCCCGCTTTGAGCGAGGAGTTTTTCAGTGGTCGATACAGAACTCGAATCTGTGACCTCTACCATGTCAAGGTAGCGCTCTAACCAACTGAGCTAATCGACCATTAAGGTAGCCCAATATTAGAAAAAGATTGGGCGCTTGTCAAGGGTGTTAACGTTAAAAATGAAAATTTTTCCCGCAAACTGTTCCTCATTACCTGTCGTCTTCTGCAATCCAGTAGTGCATGCGGCCATTGAGGAGGATTGGGGGGAGGCTATCGTTGCATTTTCCCTGCCTACAGTCCTCGAAATGCAAGTTGACGGTCGCTGTCCATTTGGTATCGTCTTTTTGATCAATCGAGACGTAGTTGCTGTCGCCTTTGAGGAGCGCCTTGGGGGAGCCCTGGACTTGAATCCATGTGTAGCCTGGAACGACACTGTTTTTGCCGAGCTTTGGCTCGTTGACCATAATGCTGAGTTGGTCTTGGCGCTCGCTGCGGTTCATCGGGATTTTTAGCAGCAGATAATGGTGGTGGTTGCGTATAAATGGAATTTCGACGTCATTTTTGTCGAGTTCTTGCGTTGTTTCGGCTTCGTTATTGATGCTGTATTTGAAAAATCCACCGCCTTTGACTTCCCAACTGTCGTTGATACCGCTGCAAGCGGTAAGGCCTGCAACGATGAAAGGAGCGAAAATTTTAAAAAAACTAGAGTGCATTTTATTAAGATAAAAAATGATTGTTTAAAACGTCATTCTGAAGCCAAAGGCTGAAGAATCCAGTTAAGGTATAAAATAGAAAAAGCCGGGCGCAAAGTCCCGGCAAAATGTTTTCATTTACAGTTATATCTCAAAGCGAAGCGAGCTCAAAGCACCGAAGGTGCGAGCTCATTCCTCATATGCTCTACGCCCTTCCGTCAACGTTCGTGTCTTCGGCCTGAGGCGGTTGGTTCTGCTGAGCGAGGCGCGGGTCTTCGAGCACGTACAGCGGGAGTGCTGCGAGTTCTTCGTTATCGGCAATCAAGCGCACAATGTACTTGTCCGGGCGCGTGAACTGCAGGCGCTGCATGTTCAGGATCATGTTGACTGCGGCGGTGTCAAAGCCCGGAGCGACCGGCTGGAGCTCGATTTCGGACTGCATCGGCGGAACAATCGGGTGGCCTACGACATCTTCGATAGAAAGGCTCAGCTGGTGTGTTCCTGCTTCGGAACGCTGGTAGCGCAAGCGGAATGCGGCAGAGCATTGCGGAATCACAAGCGGAAATTTTGAGAAAATGCGGTCAAATGCACCAAGGATGTTCATGCGTCCACCAATATCGTTTGCAGTGGCGGCGTCACAGATAGCGGCAATTTCAATATTCATTAAGGGGTCTCCCAGTATTAGATAAATGTTTAACTAAATTATAATTATATTCCGAAAAAGACGAGGATTTTATGCAAGAAATTCCACTTTGGTACTGGTTAATTGTTTTTTTTGGCTTTGGCGCCTGTGTCGGGAGCTTTTATAACGTCATTGTGTACCGTATGCCGCGTGGAATTTCGTTGATCAACCCGCCTTCGCATTGCCCGCTATGCAAAAAGAGGATTCCAATTTACTATAACCTGCCGATTGTCGGTTGGCTTTGGTTGCGAGGCAAGAGCGCTTGCTGCAAACAACCTATTAGTGTGATTTACCCTATTGGTGAGGGCCTTTGCGGTTTGCTCGGTGCTTTGGCACTTTACTCGGCGGCTGGTTTTGGAACGGATTTGACGCAGCCGGTTTTGTCTGCTGAAACTTGGGCGAATGCTGCTGCGATGTTCTGGCTTTTGCTCGGGGCGTATCCTGTGTGCGCGGTGGATTGCAAGTACAAGCTCATTCCCGATTCCATCTCGGTGGGCGGGATTGTCGCAGGGCTTTTGATTTCGATGGTTCCGGGGGGTATCACGCCGTTCCAGAGCTTGCTCGGGGCTGTTGGTGCAGGCGGTGGACTGTACCTGCTCGGCTGGATTGCTACTAAAGTGCTCAAGAAAGACGCAATGGGTTTTGGTGATGTAAAGCTTTTGGCGGGCTACGGCGCTTTGATGGGCCTTACCGGTGCCGTGGAGACGCTTTTGGTTGCAGCCTTGCTTGGAATCTTGGTGATGGTCCCGTACGGGATGATTAAGAATAACTCGGTAAACAAGACGGCGAAGAATGAGAATATGCCCGAAAACGAAGAAAACGGGCAAATTCCTTTTGGACCGTTCCTTGCAATCGCAGCCCCGATTATGTACCTCTGGGGCAATGTCCTGCTTGATGCTTATTTGAGGTTTATTTTCGAATAAAAAAAGCCCTCGATTGTTCAATCGAGGGTGACGAATTGAGCAGTGTCATCCTAGGCCCTTCGGCGAGTTCAGGGTAAACTCCGGCGAGGGTCTTTAACACCAACTATTTCTTCTTCTTGCCCGGGCGTTGTGGCATGAACGGGCTTGCTGCATCAGACTTGCTGGCTTTTGCTGAATACGTTTCCTGACTTGTAATAACGGAATCGCCGATGCTCAAACCGCGCAGAATCTGGACATTCACGCCATCGCTGAGTCCGATTTTGACTCGGCGCGGCGCCGCCTTTCCGTTGATGTTTATCCAAACATGGTCGCCTTCGAGTTTGGGCTTCTTGTGTTTTTTCTTGGCGCCCTTGCTTGGTGCTTGACCGCCCGGCCCCATACCTGGGGGCGGGGGCGGGAAATTGTCGCCGGCTTCGGCAGTCTTGGGACGTTCCGGACGCGGCATGTCTTTTGGGTCCATCATCGGAGTGCCTTCGGCTGGGGTAAACTTGAGCGCCTTGATTGGAATCGTTACGGCATCCGTAATTTCTTGTGTAACGATCGTGCAGGTGGCAGTCATGCCCGGCAAAAGCTTTTGTTCTGGATTTTCAGCAGTAATAACGACGGTGTAGGTCACCACATTGCTTGTCGTTGTCGGGTTTAAGCGAACTTCTTGCACGGTGCCATGGAAAGTATCGTTTTGGAAGGCATCGACGGTAAACGTGACGCGCTGGCCGGTCTTGACTTGCCCGATGTCTGCTTCGTCAACGGCGGCCATGACTTTCATCTGGCTCAAATCCTTAGCGATGACGAATAAAGTCGGTGTGCTCATGGAGGCGGCAACCGTTTGTCCTACATCGACAGCTCGTTTCAAAACAACGCCGTCAATCGGGCTTTTGATTGTAGCGTAGCTCAAGTTCAACTTGGCCTGTGCGACTTCGTTTTTGCGCTGTTCTACGGAGAGCTTGGCTGCATTCAAGTTGTATTCGGCCTGTTCCAGTTCGACGGCACTGGCGCTTCTGCTTTCGGCGAGCTTCTTGATGCGGTTGTACGTGCTTTGTTTGTAATTTAAGTCGTTCTCGGCACTCTTGTACGAAATTGTTGTCTGCTTTAAAGTCGACTGCAACTTGGACTTGTCGAGTTCGGCAATGACTTGGCCCTTTTTGACTTTAGAGTTGAAATCAACATTAATCTTTGCGATGTCGCCAGAAACCTGCGTACCGACTTCCACCTGATCGACGGGCTCCAGTGTGCCTGTTGCCGAAATGGTTGTTTTGATGGTATCTGTAACCACCTTGGTACTTATGAGGGCGCCTGCTTGGCTAGAAGCGTCCGTGCTAAAGAAATACGATTTGACGCCGAAGGCGATTGCCGCAAGCACGGCGATGACGATGATGATTTTCAATATTTTTTTCATAAGCGATAGAAAAATAGAAACATTGATTTTTTATTACAGCAATTTTGATGATTTAGGGGCGCATAAGGTTGCAAATTTTCTAGCTTAAGGGGCATGACTCGCGTACGCAAAAAAGACGATAGTGCAGAAGTCCGTAAGGTAACATGGGTGGGGCTCGGCTGGAACGCCGCTCTTTCTGTTGCCAAATTTGTCGTTGGCGTATTCGGGAATTCCCAGGCGCTTGTGGCAGACGCTGTTCACAGTGCGTCTGATTTTGTGACGGATGTTGCGGTCATTGTTGGTAGTCATTTCTGGAACTCGCCACCCGATGCCGAACACCCTTATGGCCATAGGCGCTTTGAAACGGTAATTACGATAGGCATTGGTCTTGCTGTTGCCGCAGTGGGCGTGGGTATTGGCTATAACGCTATATTAGCCTTGTTGTCGGGGGAAGCTTCGCATCCGGAAATGTCGGTGGCGATTATGGCGCTGGCATCGATTCTTGTAAAAGAGATTCTCTTCCGCTATACGCGAAATGCGGGCCGAAAAATTCGCAGTCAGGCGCTCGAAGCGAACGCTTGGCACCACCGTAGCGATTCCTTTAGCTCGATTCCTGTGCTCGTGGCGGTTGTTTTTGCCATTTTGCTCCCGCAATTGTGGTTTGCGGACTCCGTCGGTGCGCTCATTGTGGCGTTTTTCATTTTGCATTCTGCGATAGAAATTGCGGCTCCTGGCCTTCGTCAGTTGGTGGACCGCGGTGCAAATCCCGAAGTTCTATTGAAATTGAAAGATTTGGCGCTTTCGCACCCGAAAGTCATCAGTTTGCATGGGCTCCGTTCCCGCTATGTTGGGAGCGACCTGCATGTGGACGTGCACATTGTCGTCGATGACCAGATGACATTGAAAGATGCACACGACGTTGCCGAAGAAGTGGAGCAGTTGCTCATCGATTCAAACGAAAACGTTGTCGATGCTCTTGTGCATATCGACCCCTACAATGCCAACCGAGCCGCCCAGGGCGAAATCAAGACTATTGAAAAGTAGACTGTAAATTCTAAGCTCTACTAACTGTGCCGCAGGCATGCATTCACACCAGTAAATATTCCAATGTGGTATTTACACTTTGACGTTTCTGCCTAGCAATTTTTCCGATTCTATTTATATTACTTTAGTATAAGTTAGGAGGTCGGATATGGTCTTAGACGAATTCTACAAGCTCAATAATGGTCAGCGTATTCCAAAAATCGCTTTGGGTACGTGGCAAACTCCCAATGACGTGGCTGTGTCAGCCGTGGCCACTGCTATTGATGCCGGCTATCGCCATATCGATACCGCAATCGCCTACGACAACGAGGCCGGTGTTGGCGCCGGAATCAAGGCCGCCTTAAAGTCTACGGGGATTCATCGTGAAAGCATTTTTGTCACGACGAAAATTCCTGCCGAAGTTAAGAATTATGCCGATACGGTCCGTTCAATCCAGGAATCGATGGACCGCTTGGATGCGTTCCATATCGATATGATGCTCATCCATGCACCTCGTCCGTGGGCCGAAATGGGTTCGTCCGGTGCTAGCCGCTATTACCGTGAAAATATAGAAGTCTGGAAAGCTCTCGAAGAGGCTTACGAGGCCGGCAAAATCCGTGCAATTGGCGTTTCGAATTTCGAAATTGATGATTTGAATAATATTTTGGCGAATGGCCGAGTCGTTCCCGCGGTGAACCAAATTCGAGTGCATATTGGACACGTCCCGACGGAATTGATTGATTTTTGCGAACAATGTGGCATTTTGGTAGAAGCCTATTCTCCGAGTGCAACGGGTCGCCTTTTGAGAGTGCCTGAAGTCTGCGCGATGGCTGAAAAGTACCATGTGTCGGTACCGCAACTGGCGTGCCGCTTTGTATTGCAACTTGGCTTGTTACCGCTTCCAAAATCTGTACAAGAAGAACGAATTCGCCAAAATGCCAAACTCGACTTCGAAATTAATTCGAATGACATGGCCACACTCCTTGAAATCGACGGATTGTAATTGCCACCCCGAATCGTCATCCTGAACGCGAAACGCGATGGATCCATTCACATATCTCTTGATATCGTTCCCCAGTGCATAAAGTACTGGGGTGTTTTCTATATAACACATTGTGTGTTATATAGAGTAAAAAAATTATAAAAAGGTAGATGGTTTGCTAAAATCTTTTAAAATAACAATATTTGTGTAGTAAAAATTTGTTGCAATTTTTAAAAGTTTAATTAATTTATAGGTATGAGAATAAATTCACGATTTGTTTGAATAACATAAAATGTGATTCTTTGCTCTCGTGACATGAGTTCTCTTAGGAGTAAAAACAATAACACAAAAACCGAAAGGGGAAATATGAAAAAAATATATATGCCAATGTTGTTGGCTGTTTCATTGTATTCTGCAAATGCCGTTGAACCCGCTGTGTATACGCATCAGGGCCAATTCTGTGAAGAAAATGAGGTGTACTGCAGGAGCCTTGTTGATGGGATGCCTTCTTGGTTGCAAGTTTATGGGGATGACATCGGTGTGTCATCGCATATGTGTTCGCAACCATGTAGTGATTATACCTTTTTCCAAGAAAAAGGTGTAGGAGATTATGGAAATCCTTATGCAGGAAGACCTTATACCATCCACAATAATAGTGGTAAATCGCTTAAAGGGTTTAAATTCTACCATTATTTCAATGCGCAGCCATCCGGAAAATTTAATGTAAAGGTGTATCATTATTTCCATGCTTATCGCGTTGATCGAGGCGGCATGTATCGGGATGATGCTATTCAACCTGATAGCATAAAGATTGAGAGATTGTCTGCAACTCAGTATAGGGTCCTTCTCGATTATAGTAGTGTAACGATTCCTTCGGGAAAGCGTTTTCCTGAAGAAGGAGCCTTTTATGTCCGAGTGTCCTCCACTGAAACAAAAAATGGACAAAAAGTTCCTGTAACGGGCTGGGCTTCGAAAGGTCATGAACTCAAAGGATTTGCGATTACATCACCATCTGGAAAAGTTTTGTATGGGCCTGAATTGAACAATGAAGGGAAAAAAGAATTTCCTACCATAGATAATTTAAGAAGAGTGGGAATTTTGATAAAGAATGAGTGGCAGTATTGCCCTAGTTCTAATAGGTATGGCCCGGTGAGTCCGTATCAGCAAGAAAATCCTCCCACAATTCGACTTGATGCGGAAGACGATGATCCTGCAACTAGGGTTGTGGATAAGGATGGTAATACGGTGAACACGAAGCCTGTGGGAATTTCGATAACCGGTAATAAGGATGTTGTATTTAGATTCTGCGCTGTTGATACTGTTGCGCTTCCGCAGGCTCGTTATGATTATGCCGTTTTGAGCTTGGATTCGGAGTGCCCTGAAGGTTCGTATAGAGTTTCTCGAAAGCATGATACTGAAGATGATGAAAATGCAAACTCTTATTCTGGACAAATATGGCCAAATAAAACTAATTATGATAATCATAATGCTAAACTGTATTATTGTTTTGTACCTAAGAATTCTTCTGCTCCAAGTTCTTTATATCCCTTTGTAGATGGTGAGTTTGGTGTTTTTGGTAGATATTCAAATTCGATTGTTGGCTATCATAAACTTGTGATAGATGACGAGGATGATGATAATTCGAATGTTTGGAAATATTATAGTGCTCCAAGTGACATTAAGAACAGAATAAAGAAGTTGATGAATGGTAATGAAGACACGGGATATTATATACTTCAGCAGAAAGTTGTGCTTTCCAAGTCTGCAGCCGAAGTTGCCGAAGGCCCGATTCCTGTTGAAAAGACTCTCGTTGCCGCAACTCCGCTTGCTCCGGCAATCAAGGGCTTGAACCGTTCTACTGTGGCTGTTGAACTCAAGACTTCGGGCAATGTCAAGGTCTCGATCGTGAACATCAACGGTTCCGTCGTTGCCAATATCGCTCAAGAAAACCTCCAGTCGGGTATCCATCAGCTCAAGTGGAATTCTGGATCGGTTCCGAACGGTCGCTATGTCGTGAAGGTTGAACAGAACGGCATGGTAAATGCAAAGAACGTAATCTTGAAGTAATTTAGAATAACAGAATCTTCTTCTTTGTGAAAGCTCTCGCTCTGTTTGGAGTGAGAGTTTTTCCATATAACACACTGTGTGTTATATGGAATTGTGAAATTTTAAAAAAGTGTAAAAATTCCTAATTCTTTTTAAAAATGGCTTTGTTTGTATAGTAAAATTTGTTGCAGTTTTTAAAAGTTTAATTAATTTATAGGTATGAGGATAAATTCACGATTTGTTTGAATAACATAAAATGTGATTCTTTGCTCTCGTGACATGAGTTCTCTTAGGAGTAAAAACAATAACACAAAAACCGAAAGGGGAAATATGAAAAAAATATACCTATTAATACTGTTGGTAGTATCAATAAGCTTTGCTGCCGACTATCAAATTAATCTTATGTCCTTAAGAGCGATTAGCATCACGAATTTTACTAACAAAGATCTTAAAGGATTTAAGTTGTATTACTACTTTAATAGCCGTCCTGTAGAAAATGTGAGTGAATTCAGTTATGAAATTACTCGATTTGAATTTAATGCTGCGGCAACGGGTGGAACTACTATTCCCGATGCTACTCTTCAGCCGAAGTCTGTTACGTTTCAAAAATTGTCGGCAATCCAGTATAGAGTGATACTTGATTATAGCAATATTACAATTCCAGCAAAAAAAGTATTCCCTAAAAGCAAGAAAGGTTATACTGCAAGTGATCCTCTGTCAATTGAAATTAAAAATATTGGTGAAGGCACTCGTTGGGCTAAGCCTGGGCATGAGCTTGATGCGTATGTGTTGGAGTCTTTGTCTGGGGAAGTTTTGGCTAGCTTGAATGGTTCAAGTCGTGAAAAAAAACATCCTGATATCGATAAAGAAAGACGAATAGGTTTTTTGACAAGTGGAACTCATTGCTTGGGAAATGATTTTGCCAAATATACTCCGAATTGGTCTGTTTTTGCAATAACGATTGATGCGGAAAGTGGTACTGATATCTCTGAAACTAAAATAAAGTCAGGAAGTCCTTTGGGAATTCAAATCTTTGAAGAGACCGTTAACAAAAAAAAGGTAAAGAGGGTGCAGTTTGCATATTGCACATTTGCGTATGAAACTCTTCCTAAAACTACTTATGACTATGCTGTTTTGAGCTTGGATTCGGAATGCCCTCAGGGATCGTATCAGGTTTCTCGTCATCACGATACGGAAGATAATAGTGCTAATCACAACCAGCCGACTTCTGCGGCTCAGTATATATTGCCTAGTATAGTGAATAATGATGCAACATTGAAATATTGCTATGTGCCAAATCAACGAGGTTCAACTGCGAATTACCCCATCAAAGATTCAAGGTTTGGTGTTTTTGCAGGTCCCCGTTCGAATCTTGGGAACAATTATATTGCTACGAGTCAAATATACATAAAGGATGAGTCGAATCGGAATCAGAACTGGTGGAGCTATGGAAATGTACTAACCCATTTGCAATCGGGATTCCAAGCGATTATGAATGGTTCTAATTATACGGAATACAATGTTATTAAGTGGATTGGTCCGGAAAATAAGATCCTTTCCAAGTCCGCAGCCGAAGTTGCCGAAGGCCCGATTCCTGTTGAAAAGACTCTCGTTGCCGCAACTCCGCTTGCTCCGGCAATCAAGGGCCTGAGCCGTTCTGCCGTGGCTGTTGAACTCAAGACCTCGGGCAATGTCAAGGTTTCTATCGTGAACATTAACGGTTCCGTCGTTGCAAATATCGCTCAAGAAAACCTCCAGTCGGGTATCCATCAGCTCAAGTGGAATTCTGGATCGGTTCCGAACGGTCGCTATGTCGTGAAGGTCGAACAGAACGGCATGGTGAATGCAAAGAACGTGATCTTGAAGTAATTAATGTTTATTCACCAATATAAAAAGGATTCTCGATTTGCCCGAGAATCCTTTCTGTTTGCCGAAAAATATTTTTATTTCACGTTTATGCGCTTGTAGCTATTGCCGACCTTGACAATGTAAGATCCGATCGTGGGCACTTTGACATGCGTTTCGCTGTTGTTCAGTGCGCCTGTCGAAATGACCTGTCCCTTCATGTCCATAATCGCGAATTGCTTTGCCTTGCTGTATTTGCTTGTGAAAATGGCTAGTTCTCTCGCGCCTGTGTTCGTTACATTGAATGTGCTTACGTTGTTGAAAATATGCGGCTTTGCTGCAATTCCGGTCCTTGAATATTCGGCGCCACAAATCCCTCCTTGGCCTTGGGGTAGGCGACTGTTTTTAGGCTGTTCCAGGTACATGTTCGTTGTGATTTGGAACGAAGTTTTTGGCGTGCGGCGATTGCAATAATAGATGTCGATTTCGTAGGATTCGCCTTGCTTTGCGTTTGTGAGGAACTTGTCTAAATCGACGTAACCCGGTGCTGGCATGTGAGAGCCGCCAACATCAACTGCAAGTTTGTTGTCGATGAATACCCAAATGTCATCGTTTCCCATGATGCTGAAATTCAAGCCTTTTCTGTACTTGAATGTGGCGTGCGTTTCAAGGCAGAAATGCTGGTTACGCCCGGCGTTGGTCAAGACGACTCCATCGCTGTTTTCGACTTTTTCCGAAGAGAACCAACGGGGTGATCCGCTTTGACTCATTGAACGTTGTTCGGTATTATCTATGTACATGGGCCAACCGATTGGAGCTTCGCTCGGGCAAGACCACCCCCAACCATCGCCCATCCAATTGATTCCAAAAGTTTCGGAAACTTTTTTGCCGAAACCATTCGGCGAGTTTTCCAAGTCGAGTTCGCTGCCTTTAACAAAGGCTTTTTCACAGTCAACACCTTTGTCCCAACCGGGGCCATTGCAGATAAGGTTTACTACAGGAACCTTTTCTGTGCTGTCGATCGTACGCAAACCTTTCGGCTTTTGAGGATTGTTGAAACTGTCTGAGCAGAAGTATACTGGGCCTTCGGCTTGGCGTTTATTTTCGGCTGCTGGTAAACGTTCTGATGTCATGTAACTGTCTTTAGGAGATTGTTCTGCAGGGTACAATCCGCCTAGAACTTTAGTTCCTTCGCTTTGGTAGGCGTCTGAATCGAATGAAAATTTTCCATAGATGTTTTTGCTGAGCGGTAAATAAAAACAGTAGGATTCGTTGACGTTCGGGGTCGCTTTGAACAATGCTGCGAAAGCTTCGTCTGCTTGACTACCAAAACAAGTTTTGCCTTTTTCGGTAAGCTTCATCTTTTTAGTTTCGGGGTCCAGAGTCGGTTCGACCATACTCGAAGTCACACCGAGGCAAGGGATTGCAGAATCTGCAGATGTGGTCATGGGAAATTTTGCGGTTGAATAATAGCAGGCGTTTTTGTCGAATCCACTCGTTTCTGTTTGTATGGACCAATTCGGGGTGCATGAGAATGCTCCGTGTAATGACGCGTCGGTGTCGTATATGGTTGTTGCTAATTCGTAGAAGCAAAGGCCTTCTGCAGGTGGCAACGCTGTGTACCAGCCGCGCATGTCGCTGGGAAGTTTGCTTGCTTCTTCTTCATCGGCAACAAAATAAAGGACATTTTTTTCGAAAAGTGCAAATAGGTTTGATAGTGGGATGGCTTCGGCGGTCGTTGCCTCGTTTCGGAACATGCCGATTGGCTCGCTTTTGGTTATGTCGTCTTCGCGGTAAATGAGAACTTCGTTGGGTATGGCTTCGTCGATGTAGCGCCTGGTGTACCATCCACATGCGTTTTCGTTAATAAGCATTTCGTGAATTTTACCGTTTTCTTCAATGACGGGGGCCGTGGCGAACCATGCTTGAGTTTTGGGAACGAATACATGGAATTCGTGAATTTGGGGTTTCTTGTCGGACATGTAGAGTTGGCCCTGTTTGTCGAAATCAGGGTGCTCCATGAGCCAAACTTCGGCGTTGTCTTTCTTGAACGTTTCGCAAGTAAAGTAATTACGGAAGTAGGAGCGATTAACTCCGTCGGGGACGATGCATGAGCGGTCACCGCAGCTTCTGCTTGTGTTGTTGTTGATGAAAAACTTGGTCGTATTTTTGGACCCTACAGCGTTTGTGTCTGCAAAGGAAATCTTCGTCCAGCCTTCGCTGTCCGCTTTCGGAAATTCATAAACGGATTCTCCAAATGTGATGTAGGCGCTTCTCCATCCGTCCGGAAGCTTTAGATGGATTGTCGGTGAGCAGGCGGTGCTATCTTCGCGGATTAAGTTTGCCCATGAGCTTGAAACTCCCAATGCGAGAGTTACTGCAACTAAGGCTTTGGCTAAATTCATTTGTTTCTCCTTTTTTACCATTATCAGAAACAAAAATAAAGTTTTATTTACGAATCGCTTTTGTATAAAATCCGTTTCGATTTCGTTATTATGGCCTATTGTATAATGAATTGTTTCTTTTGAATAAGCTCGTATCATTATGATACGAAAAAGCCCATTCCTAGTGGGAATGGGGCATTTTTTTAGATAAGTGAATTTGTGATTAGTCGTTGATCATGTGTTCGTAGAACTTGCGGTACATGTCCTTTTCTTCGGTCTTACGAACAGCAATGGCGTCCTGCGGATGGCGGTTGAGCATACCCGTAATCATTTGCGGGATGATGTAACCCCATTCGTACTTGCTCTGCAACGGCAAGAAGAGTTCCTGGATGGCGTCGAGAACCGGGCGCAAATCGTACTTCGGATTCTTGAGGAAGCCAAGGAGGAGTTCCGTGGTGCAGTTGCCTGCGCCGCGGCCCATGCCGGACACAGAACCGTCGAGATAGTCGACATGGTTAATGATGGCCTGGATCGTGTTGGAGAAGGCGAGCTGCTGGTTGTTGTGACCGTGGAAGCCGAACTTCTTGTTCTTCACGATTCCCTTGTAGCGGGCGAGTTCCTTGTCGATGTCTTCCTGGTAGAATGCGCCAAAGCTATCGACGAGGTAAAGTACGTCGGCGTGGCATTCTTCGTTCACCTGGTGGAGCGCTTCGTCGAGTTCCGGACCGCGGTCACGGCTGACGGCCATGATGTTGAGCGTTGTTTCGTAGCCCATGTCATGGAAGGCGTTCACCATGCTGATGCCCTTGTCGATGTTCTTGACGTAGCTTGCCACGCGGAACATCTGGTACGGGCTTTCGGAAGCGGGCTTCACGGCGTCCATGTTGACACGGCCCACGTCGGCCATCACGGCCATCTTCATGTTGGAATCGATGCCGTCCTTGACCTTCCAGAGCAAATCATCGTCGCAGAATTTCCACGGACCGTATTCCTTGGGGTCGAAGAGTTCCGGAGAGTTCTTGTAACCCATTTCCATGTAGTCTACTCCGGCTGCAGTAAGAAGGGTGTACAATCTACGCACGAATTCAAGAGAAAAATCGTGCTTGTTGACGAGACCGCCGTCGCGGATGGTGCAGTCGAGAACTTTAATTGTTTCGTAGTACATAGGAGTTATGAGGTCGCTTCGCTTTGAGTTGTGAGGTCGTCGCAAGCGACTCTGAGGTTGAGGGTTTCAAGTTTCGGGAGTTGTCTTGCCTTGTCATCCTGGAGCCCTGTAAGGGCGGTAGGATCCAAGTTGTTCTTGTCATTCCCGGCTTGACCGGGAATCTCCTTTACGCATCCAAATGTAACTCTTTGATTTTTAAAGTACAATAGGGTTGACTGCTAAAATTTGAAAAAGTTGTACTATCTACGCAAAAATAGCGTTAAAAGTTACAAAAGTGCTTTATTTTGGAAAATTTTAAGGGTTAATTGCCCTCGAAAAATGATTGGCATAGACTGAAACTGTTAAAATTTAGAGAGGTGATTCACTTTTAGGAGGTTTGTATCTATTTCTCATGGCTTGTTGACCTAATCCCGAATTGCCTGTAATTTGATATTTAACGCTGAATTTACGTTGAATAGTTGACTGCTTCTATTCCTTTTTCTGTGCTCATGCCGGACTCCGCACTTTTCTTTTTGGGGTATATCACAGACAGTTTTATTTTACTTTTTTCCGATGGGTCGTGTATGTATATTTAGCCCATGCATATATATAAGTCTTTTTCCCCGATTTTCCCTGCGGTCGTCCTTTTAGGCGCTTCCGCAGTTTCTGCCGAAACAAAGTTTTTCTACAACCAGGTGGGGTATGATGCTGATCAACCCATTTCTGTGATTGTCAAAAGTGATAATCTTTCGGATGGTGCAGAATATAGTGTGATGTCGAATGGCTCTGCTGTTAAAACGGGTAAACTTTCGACGGGCTCAAATCCGGATAATTGGCTGAACAATGGCAAGTTTTACGTGGCTGATTTGAGCGGCCTTGCGGCGGGAAAGTACACCTTGCAGGTCTCCGAGAATGGACAACCGCAAAATTCCGGTGAATTTACGGTAGCGGACAAAGCCCTTGCGAAAAATACGCTGGCAACCGTGCTCGACTATTTTTACAACGATCGTGCAAATAACCCGACTGTCGAAGGCTGGGATAAGAGCATGGGTGTGTATAAGTCTGACAAAAAGCTGGATGTGCATGGCGGCTGGTACGATGCAAGCGGCGACGTGAGCAAGTATCTCTCTCATTTGTCTTATGCAAACTATTTGAACCCGCAACAGATTCCCTTGACGGTCTGGGCGCTTGCGTTTACTTCGGAACGCATCCCGACACTGCTTGCTTCGACATCGACCAAGGCAAAAACGGCGGATGAAGCCGCTTACGGTGCGGATTTCTTGGTGCGCATGCTCTCCGACGAGGGCTACTTCTACATGACCGTGTTCGATAACTGGGGTAGCCCCATGGGCAAACGCGAAATCTGTGCGTTCACGGGTTCTGACGGTGTCAAGAGTACGGATTACCAGACGGCGTTCCGCGAAGGCGGTGGCATGGCGATTGCCGCTTTGGCCAGTGCTGCAAGGCTTGGACTGAAGGGCGACTTTGCGAGCGATAAGTATTTGGCGGCGGCCGAGAAGGCGTTTGAACATTTGTCCAAAAAGCAGAGCATCGATGGCAACTGCGAATACTGCGATGACCACAAGGAAAACATCATCGACGATTACACAGCGCTTTTGGCTGCGACTGAACTGTTTGCGGCGACCAAGAAAAAGGATTATCGAATGGCTGCCCGTGCCCGTGCTGAACACCTTGCTCGTCGCTTGAGTGACGATGGCTATTTCTGGAGTGACGATGCCAGGAAACGTCCGTTCTGGCATGCGAGCGATGCTGGGCTTCCGTTGATTGCCCTGATTCGCTTTGCAGAACTTGAATCGACCATTACAGTGAACGACGACCACGGTGATTCAGATATCTGGGGGTGCCCGGATTGCCTTGGATGTTCCTGCATCAATCAGGTTTTACAGATGGTTTTGAGTGCCATCATAACGCACTATGATTGGCTTATAAATATTACGAATAAGGTTGATAATCCGTTCGGGTATGCCCGCCAGACATACAAGACTCAGGACAAAATAAAGGATGGCTTCTTTATCCCGCACGATAATGAAAGTAATTATTGGTGGCAGGGCGAAGATGCGCGTATTGCAAGCCTTGCCGCTGCGGCAAAGTATGCCTTCCGTGCGCTAGGTTCTTGGGAATTTAAAACGCAAGTCAAAAATTCCACTGATCAGGTGAACAAGTATGCTGCCGACCAAATCGACTGGATTTTAGGCAAGAACCCGTATGGCACTTGCATGATGCATGGCAAGGGTATCAAGAACCCGCAAAAGTACGATGGCCAGTCCACTTACGATGCGACTCTCGAAGGCGGTATTGCCAATGGCATCAGCGGCAAGAATCAGGACGGTTCGGGTATCGCTTGGACAGACGACGGTGTCGCTGCAGTGGGCTTTGATGCCTTGAAGGAAACATGGCAGGTGTGGCGTTGGGACGAACAGTGGTTGCCGCATAGCACGTGGTATTTGTTGGCTGTTGTGGAGCGCTATGACGAAGTGACAAAGGCTATTGAAGAGCCGAGGTCTGCTTTGCCGAAGAGCGCTGTTGCTGCTAAGATTGGTGTGTCGCTTGTGGGCAATACGCTCTCGCTGAACCTGCCGCGTTCTGTTGTCGGTAAGACGATTAAGGTTGTCGATTTGCGTGGTCAAGTGCAGATGCAAAAGGTTGCGCAATCTCGAAATGAATCAATGGATATGAGCGCTCTCAACCGAGGTGTTTATCTCGTGCAAGTTGGCACGCTACCTGTTCAAAAGATAATGCTGAAATAAACTGTGTAAGGAAATTCCCGTTTGCGCGGGAATTTCTTTTTTGCTACAGTCGTGCTGGTCTTGACAGGGCTTGTTCCTGACTACTGTCGACTTCCTACTGTCTACTGCGGCTATACGAAACTTAGAACTTTAGTTCTGTAGTTGAGTTATGCCCTTTGGGCAGAAGCCGCTTTAATTCAGGACTTTGAACTTCTTGGGGGCGGCGTAGGCTTGTTGCACGAGAATGTCCTTGCCTGCTTCCATAAGCTTTTTCGCTTGTTCAGCTTGCTTGTCGCTGTCGTTTTCCTTGAGAACTTTTTCCAAGTGTTCCATGGCGGCTTCCACGTTTGATTTCGTTTGGATGCGGAGTTCGCCGATATCTAGATGCGCCCGTCGAACGAGGCTTGCATCGCTTTCTTTGCCGATTCCTTTTTCGAGCAACGTGATTGCCGCTTCTGGAATATTCTTTTGCTTTGCGATGGCTCCCCATTCAAGCCATTGCGTGCTCGGTAGCTCGATGTAGCTGTTGATAGTTTTATTGACTGTATCCTTGATTTCGTTGAACTTGACCGGTTCTTCTTGCAAGAGCGCCGTTAGCCCGTATTGCAACAGTCTTGCGGCGTTTTCTTTTTCGCCGTTGTTGGCCGCTTCTAGACCTTTATTGATCATTTGGCGCGTGCGCTCACCTGGCGAAACGGTTTCTACCGGTTCACGAACAACTTGTATCGGCTTGTCGCTTTCATCGGAACGGTGTGGCATATAGTAGCCTGCAACTCCGCCCAGTGCAAAGAAAAACGGGGATTCTACGGCAACGGCGTTGAAAATTCCAGGATTCAAGAACCAGTCGATGGCCATACTCACTACAAGTCCCAACTGGGCTATCTTGCTGACATAAGATGGAATGCAATCTTTTTCTTTGTCGAAAGTATTTGCTCCAAGCAAAAAGCAAATCATCAAGCTTACGCCCATGTATCGTTGCGTTGCAAATTGCGCAAAGAACGATGTGTCCATGAGTAAATCAACAAAGAAACCGCTTATAATTGCAATGACAATGGCGTATGCATAAACAAACAGTGTATTCCAACGCTTTTCGAGCTGCATCAGTGCGAACATGAATGCAATGACGAAGAAAATAAAGGACCAAATGCTTGGGAAAAGTAAACTGCAAGTGAGGAAACTTTCGGTGTTGCTGCGGCTGGGAATGTAGGCCCAACGATAACGGATAAATTTATCGGTGTAATTGTTTATCCATTTTTTTAGTTCAGCTTCGTATTGCTTGTCGGTGGGGAAGCTGCCGTGTTCCGTGGCGTATTGTTCCTTCCCGCCTTGATTTTCCCACCATTCGAGGAATTCGCCCTTCATTTCTTCGATGCGTTCTTCGATGATCGGCGTGGGGTTTTCGACTTGGTAGCGTTCCTTGTAAAGATCAAATTCTTGCGCCTTGATTTTTTCGTCAGGGGTGAGGCCTACGTTCTTGAATTCTTGGGCGCGTTCTTCGTTCCACCATGTTTCAAATGATTCGCGGATGTCTTTTTCTTGGCGGATCTTTTGAATTGTCGGATTGAACGTTGTTTGAATGTTTAAAATTCCAATGGCGACAAACGCCAAAAGCGTCAGGTAATGGTGGAATTTGAAAAAACGGAAAGGCTTTATGATAAAACTCAATATTTTCTTCATGCTAATGAATATAAACAAATCATTAGCAGAATGTTCATAGAATTTTCGCCGATGTGGGGCCGAAAAGGGGGCTATGCCGCACTAGAACGTGTGTTTACCGTACTCGTTCAGCTGATTCCACAAAAAGTCGGTGTTCACGTCACGGAAACCAAGGGTGTTCACCTCTTCGCGGAGCTTGTGGGCGAGTGCAAACAGGTTCGGGCTCTTTTTCATGCGCTCGGAGGCATCGAATGTTGTGAGCGCGTCAATCCAGTCGTGAATTTCTGGGAACCGTTCATCGTTGAAAACGTTTTCGCGACCGTTTTCGATGTATTCCATGTAGCGCTTGGTAATCAGTCGGCCTTCTTCGGTGTAGATGTCTTTGGCTTTGGGGTAAAGCTTGACGCCTGTTAAAAATTCGTGCATGACCGCGCCAAAGCTGAAATAGTCGACGGCGTAGGTAATATTTTCGCTTGATTGGGCAAGTTCGGGAGCGCTGTAGCTTGGTGAGAAAAGTCCGCCGCCTTCAGTAACGGTCTCTCGCATTTTAGCTTGGGCGTAGCCAAAGTCGCAAAGCAATATCTTGTGGTTGTTCTTATGCGCAGGGTTTTGGCACAGTAGCAAGTTCTTTGGCTTGATGTCCTTGTGCACAATTTGGTAGTAATGGAGCTGGCTTATCGTGTTTGCGAGGTATGCGATTTGCGCGACTCGCTTTATCAGTTCTTCATCGGAGAGCTTTGGCTTGATGACTCTGTCGAGCGAGCATCCTTTGATGAATTCAAGCTTGAGGTATGGGTGACGGCCTGCAATGCCCCCGCCAAATGTCTGCACAACGCCTTCGATGTTTGTGGCGCGGATGAGGTTGTTGATGCGGATTTCGTCTTGGAACGCGCTCAAGAGCATGTTCAAACGGTGCAAGCGGTTTTTACCTGGAGCTGCCCAGTATTTGCAAATTTTCACGACGATTTCTTTTTCGTCGTAGCGCTTTTCGTCGCGCGGGTGCTGTATCCAAAGCTTGGCGCGGTAAAGCTGGTTTGTGCCTGCGAGCGAAATGGGTTCGATAAGCTCGATGCGTTCAGCGTTCCCGTTATGCTTGAAGTCCGGGTTGTGGTCAAACCACCGCTGGTATTCTTCCATGGTGTAGTTCGGCCGGAGCGCCAAGTTGCGCGAAACCCTGTCCATCGTTTCTGCCAGATTGTTCCAGAACATGCCTAGAATGTAGAAAAAAAAAGAGACCCCGGCACTGAGGCCGAGGAGACAATGTAGAATGAACCGTATGTCATCCTGAACCCGCTAGGGTGAAGGATCCAGTCAATGTTTTCATCAAGACTTAACTGGATGCTTCCCCTATCGCTGCGCTTCTGGGTCAGCATGACGATTTCTGTTACTTTTTCTTCTTGGTAGAATCTTCTTCTTCGGCGTGGGAGCGGGCGAACGTGACCGTTTCTTCGCTCTGCTCCTCGAGTCTGGACGTGATAAAGTCGTAGGCTTCGTCTACCGTGTCGCAGAACTTGAAAAGTTTCAGGTCTTCGGGGTTGATCATGCCTGTTTCTGCAAAGAATTCCCAGTTGAGCGCCTTTTTCCAGAAATTGGAATCGAAAATGACGACCGGCATTTGCTGGGCGTATTTATCGGTCTGGATGAGTGTGAGCATTTCAAAGGCTTCATCGAGCGTGCCGAATCCGCCTGGGAAAATGACCAACGCACGGGCCATGCGCAAAAACCAGTATTTACGAACAAAGAAATACCGGAACTGCAGGTTCAGTTCGTCATCGATGTAAGGGTTGCAATGCTGTTCGAACGGCAACTTGATGTTCAAGCCGACCGAAGGCGTTCCAACGTCAGAAGCACCGCGGTTTCCTGCTTCCATAATGCCCGGACCGCCGCCAGTCATGATGGCGTAGCCCTGGTGACGCTTGTTGATCCACTTGCCGAGCTTTGCCGCGAGTTCTCGGGCGGCAGTGTAAGAATCCGCTACTTTGGACAAACGGTCTAAGCGGGCGAGTTCTTTCTTGTCTTTGCAACCTTTTCGACGTTTCTTGATATCTTCGGGAGGGAGTGTACGTGCAGAACCAAAGAACACAATTGAATTCTTGATGTCTTCTTGTTCGAAAACTTGTGCAGGAGCAAAAAATTCAGAAAGGAATCGAATGGGACGTGCTGCATCGCTTTCCATAAATTCGGCATTGTGGTATGCCATTTGACCCGGAATCGGGTGAACTTTTTTAGGCGCCATAATACTTAACCTCGTTTTTTAATTGATTTTTTAATTAATAATATACGATAAATTGATTTTTTGGGCGAAAAAATAAAGTTTTTATCTTCTTACTTGGAGCAACATTTATATATTAGTAGCATGTTAGTAAAAATGTGGACAGACAATTTTGTCATTACGGGCGAAATCGACACGTTGCGTGACGAGCGCTTGACGGACTATATCCGTGAAAACAAGGATTTTATCGCGGTGACTCAAGTGCGAGTTTGCGACAGGAATGAGAAGGACCTGTTCCGTACTCACTTCTTGAACGTCAGCACGAATCACATCGAGATTATTCTCCCTGCAGAATAATCATTCGACGATGTTTCGGTTTATGCCAATGTCATCCTGACCCCGTAAGGGGAAGGATCCTGTTATATCTTTGTCTAATTGTCACTGGATTCCTCACCCGTCTGCACGGGCTTGGAATGACATTTTTTACATCGTTTGATTAAATCTTACCATTCCATTGCGACTTTGGCGACGAGGAAACGGCGGGCGATTTCGTCGAGTTTATTCGGGTCTATCTCGATTCCGAGGAGTCCTGCAAAAATGATGAACGGGCTTGTGGTTGTTCCTTGCTCATTGCACATGACACGCACAAGCATTGTGCCATTCTGAATTTCGATCCCAAGAACGAGGTCGTTCAAGTTTATCTTCTGGCCACGGTGGTTTGTCATGACGGGCAATTGCTTTTGCTCGAACTTTTCCATGAGGTCGGCGGGGATGCTTTCGGGCGTGTGGCGGTAAATAATCGCTTTCGGGAAATGCTTCGAGAGTTTTTCCTTGAGCGGTTCAATGTCTACAATTTCCATGCCGTGCGGGAACGGAGCGCTCAGCATTTCGATTGTCTTCTGCTTGCCTTCGGCAGAAATATCGAGCGGCTGGAGCAATTCGACGCTGATGATTTCGCAGTAAGTTTCGAGCCCGAGCGGGAGTGCGCCCATGTTCACGATGCGCGGCTTGGGGCTAAAGCCTTCGCTGAACTTGACCGGAATGCCTGCGCAGATGAACGTGCGTTCGAAGAACGAAATCATGTTGTGGTGCGGCAGGAATCTGCTGATGCCGGTCTTCTTGAAGGTAATCTTGTAGCTGTAGTGGACTTTTTGGCTCGGGCGACGGTCTGCAACGAGCTTCTTGATTTCTTCGGGAGTGCGGCTCGGTGCCTTGTGGCGCACCGGATCGTCCGCGAGGACGATTTCCTGGCCAAAGCCAGGAATGCCGCACTTCTGGCAGTCGCCCCACTTGCAGTTCGGGACGGGCGCCGATGTCGGGTCGAACGCTTTTTCCCATTCACGGCGCAGGTATTGCTTGGACGTGCCTGCGTGGATAAAGTCCCACGGGAACACTTCGTCCTTGTCGCGTTCGCGGTAAACCCAACTAGTATCGTAATTGCATTCGTCCCAAACTTGCAGCCACTTGTCAAAATCGAAACGGTAGCTGTCGCTTTCGAAGATGATTCCTTTCTTGTACGCTTCGTAAATAACAGGTCCGAGACTGCGGTCGCCACGGCTGTACACGGCTTCTAAAAAGCTTGTTTCCCATGCAGCCCAGTTGATTTTGACGTTCGGATGCTTGTAGAATTTTTCACGTACATAGCGGATGTGCCCGAGTGCTGTTTCTTTGTCCATAAACGGGGCCCATTGCAAGCCCGTAAAGGATTTCGGGATGAGGATGCCGATGCTCACCGCAATTTGGATGCCACGGTTGTACTTGCGGCCAATCTTTACGAGATTGAATATAAGCTCACAGAAAGCCTGCATGTCATCTTCGTTCTCGGTCGGGAATCCAATCATCGTGTAAAGCTTGATTTTGTTGAACCCGCTAGAGAATGCGTGCTCGGCCGCATCGTACATGTCTTGGTCGCTGATGGTCTTGTTAATCATCTTGCGGATGCGCTCGGAACCTGTTTCCGGTGCGAATGTGGCGCTACGACCGCCTTTAAGTGCTGCAACTTTTTCAGCGAGACTTTGTCCGAAACTGTTGACACGGATGCTTGGCAAGCTCACGTCAACGTTGTCGTAGAACGGATCGTCGATGATGGAATCCGTAAGCGCTTCGACCGGCTTGTAGTCGGCGGTAGAAAGCGACAAAAGCCCGAGTTCGCGTTCGCCTGTAGCCTTGATGCCCGCTTTTGCGATGTCCAGAACATCGTCCGGATTGAGTTCGCGGCACGGCCTGTACCAGATGCCGGCTTGGCAAAAACGGCAACCCTGCGCACAACCTCGCATCACTTCAACGCTGAAGCGATTGTGGACAAGTTGCATGTTTGCAATTAAGTTCTTGATGGGGTAGTCTTTGGGATCAAGGTACGGAATAAATTGACGGCGAACGCCGTTCGTATGCTCGTAGGAGCCTTTTGCTGGTTCTTTCGGAACGATGACTCCATATTCATTTTTCACAACTTCACGCAGGCTCGGGACGTAAACACCATCAATTTTTGACAAGTTCTTTAAAATTTCTGCACGCGGGAGGCCAGCCTTTCGCCCTTCTCCCACGCAACGCACGAATTCGACAATCAGCTTTTCGCCATCGCCAATCATGAACGCGTCAAAGAAATCGGCGACCGGTTCCGGGTTTCCCATGGCGGGGCCGCCAGAGACTACAATAGGGTCGCTCTCGGCGCGGTCTTTTTGCCATGCTGGAATGCGTGCGAGCTCAAGCACATATGGTACGTTTGTAAAGTTCAGTTCGGTCTGGAGCGTAAGCCCCACCACCTCGAAATCCTTGACCGCCGTGTAGCTAGCGTGCGTGTAAAGCGGGATGTCGTACTTCTTCATCTCCTTTGCCATGTCGTCCCACGGGGCGAAGCCCACTTCGCAAAGCAGGTCCGGTTCGCGGTTCAGCACATGGTACAGGATGCGCAGCCCGTTGTTGCTCATGCCGATTTCGTAAGTGTCTGGGAACACGAACGCCATGCGCGCCAGCATTTTGCTATGGTCTTTGATGACGCTGTTTGCTTCGCCGCCCATGTAACGGGCTGGCGATTCAACGGCGGGGAGAGCAAGAGCAAGTTTTTCAAGGATTGTCATGTGGATAAATATAGATTATTCTCGTATTTACCAATGACTAATATTCTGTTTGCACGATTTTCCCGTTTTCCAATTCGGAAATGATTAAGTCATAATTATAAGCGGAACGTTCTTCTATTAACCACTTTGCAATATCGCTGATAATGCCTTCTATGTGAAATTCTTGCTTGTTTGTCATAACGAATCTCTCTTTTGCAATAGGAAAATTGCACGGTTTTTGCGGAATGCGTACTGATTGTTCAGTTTCTTGGATTTCATCCCCTGCACGAGTTCATTGATTGTAATAACTCCAATCTCGAATGTCCTAAATAAAGTCGCGATGTCGTCATTGGCGACAGGTCCGATTATTAAGTCGAATTGGTCTGCCGGATGTTCTTGTAGATTCGTCTCGTTAAATTCAAAACGTTGATTATTGGATTGCCACCAAATCTGTCAGCGACCTTTTTTGACATTTCTCGGGCTTGTGTTAATATAGTTGTTAGATAAAAGGATTTGCCAAAATTTTTGAACGGCTTGCACATGGCAAGGTCAATTTGCATTATATCGGTATTATGAAAAAATGGTTGAATTGTTGCTTGATATTGTATCTTTTTCAGAAATCCCTATAGCCATACCCAGTAGTATTTTAATATTATTTATAGCATGAATATCGTAAAATATATTTTCTGGCTAGTCGCCTTTTTGATGGGCGTTATAGCGGCGTATGTAGTCCCCGAAGAAACCATGTCCAATGGAGCGAAATTTATTTTTGTCGGGGCATGGGGCGCTGTGCTTGGCTTTGTATTCTATACCGTCTGCCGTAGGCAGATAGAAGCCATCGAAAACGATTTTAACGAAGTGCTGAACAAGCCGCAACCGAAAGATCCGCAGTTTGTATCGGTCCGCTTGCAAGAAGAAAAGAAAAGCACGCTTCCGCCGGGTGCAATCCCCGCTGCCGAGGCTCTCAAAAAGCAACCCGTACCTGCTTCCATCAAAAAGCTCGATGTTGCGGCCCTCAAGGTTGGATTCCCGCTCGAAGCTTGGAACGCTTTCAAGGTTGGCATCTTGCGTAACCGTCCGTTCACTGAAGTCATCGATGCTATGCAGAAACTCATGCCGGAGCTTTTCCCCGAAGCGTCCGGAGTCCTTTACATGTATGGCGGCGTCCAGACCGAACTCTCGCAGATCTTCCGCTTCGGTCCGAATGTCATTAGCGACGAAACTGTGACTCCGGCGGAATGCGCAAGCTTTAATACGGGAGACATCGTTGTTACTGATTACAGCTCGCCTGAAGTCTCTAGCGGCTGCACGCACTTACACCATCGCCCGAAGGGCATTGCCATTTGTGCTCCGATCGAAGGCCTCGAAGAGCATTTTGGTATTCTGACTCTCCAGGTCGATAAGCTCCCTGATACCGAGACCAAGGAATACTGGCAGGCGAAGGTGGGCATCATCGCGACCGCGTTTGGCCTTTATGTGGCGAACCAGGACCTGAACATGCGCTTTGAACAGCACAGCATCCGTGATGTGCTGACCGGTCTTTTTAACAAACGTTATATGGAAGAATCGCTCACCCGCGAAATTACAGCTGCCGTGCGCCACAAGTCGCCCATTGGCATTATTATGCTTTATCCGGACGCAATCCCTGCCGTGCAGAAGGCACAAGGCCGCCATGCCGTGGAACAGCTCTTCTGGGAACTCGGGCAGCGTTTGCCGAGCTACATTCGTGGCGAAGACATCCCGTGCCGCTATTCCGATGACGTGTTCTGCGTGATTGTGCCGGGCGCCGACCTTAATATTACAAGGAACCGCGCCGAACGCATCCGCAACGAAATCTCGCAGCTCCATATCGCATACGGCGAAGGAATCCTTGCGACTACGCTCAGCATGGGCGTTGCCGTTATGCCGACGCACGCAAACGATGCTGGCTCCCTTATCTACACCGCAGAAGCCTCGCTCCAGATGGCTATGCGTGCAGGCGGCAACCGTGTTGTGATTGCCGATTCGCTGATGAAGTAATATAGCCTTGATTTCTTTCAAGGACCAGCGCCTCCTACGGGAGGCTTTTTTATAGTGTTTTCGTGCTAAAATGGAAGTGGACTTCCTGTTTTGCATGATTATTATCCCTGGAAATTATGTAGAATCTTCATGAAAGTAAAGATTTTTAAACAATTTTGACCTTTTATATTCCAATTTGGAATATAAAAAACAGCTGGAAATCCCTTTTCCGTAAAAAATTATCTATATATAGTTCATCGAAAGTTTGGTCAATATCGACGATTTTTGGTGAAAAAAGTAATCTGTGTCACAAAAAAGACCTTTTCATGACAAAACCATGACAAAAGTTTGACAAAAGTATTGCTTTTCGAAAAAAAAGAGGCTATATTACTGAATGTAAACGAGCGGTAACGCTCAAACAAAGAATGTGTAACAATAACAAGGAGATACACTATGAAGAAGCAAGGTTTTACCCTTATTGAATTGATGGTCGTGATCGTGATCATGGGCATCCTCGCAGCAGTCGCAGTTCCGAAACTCTTCGGTATGATTGCTAAGTCCAAGGCCTCCGAAGTCGGTCCGGCAGCTGGAGAATACATTAAGTTGCAGGATGCATATGTGTCTGAAACTGGCGTCTACTACGGTGACTGGAAGTTGATCGGTTACAAGATGGACCCGTCTAGCAACTTTACTTATACCGGTTCTCTTGGTGAGAACGGTACCAAGAAGTCGATTACAGAAGCATCTACTTCTGTTTGGAAGGCTGCTGCCAAGGCTACCTTGAATGATTGCAAGAGTGGTGTTTGGGCTCTTAACATTGCTGCTAACAGCTCTTCTGGTGGTTCTGTTAAGTATACCGCTGCTATTACGGGTGCCAAAACAGGTGATTGCATTCCGCTCACTCCGAACTTTGCAGCATTCTCTTCTAATAGAGAAGATCTCGTTGAACCGACTAACTAATAGTTAAGGGTCTTTGAAATGTGAGCTCGGTCGCTTGGCCGAGCTTTTTTTATTATTTAATAATGGTTATGCTTAGTATTGTTAGAAATAAATACGTTCCATTCGTTGTGGCCATCCTGTTGTTTTTTTGCGTTCACTGTTATCGTGGGATTATAAGGGACGCGGTCTTGTATCTTTTCCAATATATTTCGACGTTCGATCCTCTGCGTTTTTCGAACGACCCAGCTTTTGCCTTTGGTAATCAAGATTCCTATGGTGTTTTTTCGCCAATACTTGGAATTTTTATTGAATCCTTGGGTGTGGGTACAGGAATGAAGACCCTATGCTGGCTATCGCACTTGGGGTGGGCTATTTCTGCTGTTCTTTTGGTAAAAGCATTCTGCAAATATTCTCTTAATAAATTGTGGTTTATACCTTTTTTAATTCTTTTTATTGTTTGTACTGCAGATGGTATGCCTCATACCCAAATACATTTTTTTAAACTGGTTGAAATTTACTCATGTTCAAGGGGTCTTTC
>Ga0265298_10001097_pt1 | contig 39829 bp, 30 predicted proteins | sample AusTroGonzalo_MG_3_FD_193486 | JGI IMG/M metagenome (GOLD analysis project Ga0265298, IMG submission 193486) | Bovine rumen microbial communities from tropical cattle in Woodstock, Queensland, Australia - Gonzalo_01 | ecosystem: Host-associated > Mammals > Digestive system > Stomach > Rumen ... | reverse complement strand
CATGCGGCCATTGTTGGCAGTAGTGCCCAATGTAGTCCCAATTGCCACCGTCTTGCTGGCAATATCAAACGAACCTGTAAACGCATCAGTATCGTTTATGATTATCTTTTCATTTTTGGCCGTTGTGCTTATTGCACTGACCTTGAATGTTCCATCTCCTATTATTTTCTTGAATGTGGCAGTGGAGGTGCCTGAACCATCATTCCAGTTTAGTGCAGGTGCCGATTCTGCATCGACAAGTTCTATCGTTGGATTGAATGTGGGATTTGAACTCGCCAGATAGCCAGAAACACCACTAAGACGGACTTTAGATTCTATGTTGCCATAGTCATTTGGGTTAAGCCATTTGGCGCTGTAGTTATCGAACACCACCGTGCCCTTCCAGAGCGCAGAGTCGGCAAGCGCAGAAGTATAGCCGTTTTGCACTTTCTTGAGATAGCTGGAGCGCGACTGGTCGATCTCGCAATCAAGGCTGCTGCCGGAGTCTATCACGATATTGGCGGACGGCACCGCCTTCTTGACTTTAAGCTTCGTCGAGTTGACCTCAACCTGCACATCGTTCTTAAGCGTATCAATGGTAAGCGTCTCTGAGCTGGAACCGGAAATGGTCAACTGCCCCAAGCCCGTCGCATTCACATACCCTAGCTCGGTTGCAGAGGTAAGATTTAGGTTCATCATAGCACCATAATCGCCATCGGCAACATAGAACGTCGCTTTGTCGCCGTTGGAAGGCAAATCGTTGTTGGCCCATTTCGCCGTATAGTTCTCGCCAAAGAATCCGTCCGCGCCCGTCCAAACTTTGCCGCCTGGCACATTCTCCGGCACGCCGGAAGCGACAAGACGCAATTCGAGGTCTTTGTATGTAGTCTCGCCTGTCTCGTTAGTGGCCTTGAGCGTAAGGATCATGCGCTGGCCAGCCCACTTCGCGGCGACTTCTGTTGCATCGATGTTGATGGAGAAGCTACCGTTGCTGTTGTCAATGACCTCGACCTTCGATTGCGGCAACACGCTCTGGTGGCTCGGGAACGCTTCAAGCGTCTCGACATGCTGGCACGCAACATTGATGATGTTCCAGCCCATCGCGATGTCGGCATAGAATCCTTCCTGCATGAGGTCAGTGCCGCGCGGCGACATCGTAACCGTACCAATCACCGGCGATGCGGCAGGTGTGCCGATTGTTGTCGTTGCGGTCTGCGTCACCGCCGCCGAACCATCACTCATGACGGGGGTAACGGAGAAAGCATAAGTCATGCCCTGCTCAAGGTCCGTTAACATCATGCCACGCACATTATCAAGAACATTCTCAGAACCAACAACCGTATCGAACGTCTTTACGTTAGAGATGGAGAGGTTGTCGATCTTTACGCTTGCGTCATCAGACGAGAAGATGCTGCCTTTTGTATATTCCACCACATACCTAAGCTGAATCGGCTTACCTGCCAATGACGCAAGCGAGACTGGATCGGCAGCAGTTGTCGTACCCCAATTGTAGTAATTGACTTCCTTCCCGCCATTCACAGCGACGGTGTTGATGGTCTGCCACTCGCCATCTACCTTTGCCTCGAACCTGACGGACATTCCCGACATGTAAGAGCTGCCGACATCATAAGTCATGACGGAATCCGCAGTCGGCACAAAGACCTCGTCCCAAATGTACATTCCAGACGCCGTGCCGTCCCATGCCTTCAGCGCGCCATTTACGATGCGCACTTCATTTGCGTTGTTGCTGCGACCTTTCGCTGTCGAGAAGTCGTCAGACCAGGTTGTTGTCGTGGTGCCAAGCTTCTTATTTGCGACAGTGAAGCTGTCAATCTTGTTCGTGTAGCAGTTCGGGAGGTGCCATTTGAGCATCACGCTGCTGCCGCTCACGGGCGCTACCGGCTCGATCTGCACAGACTTGATCGGCCTAAAACCGAGCTGAACTGACTTGATAATCGTCTCGCTCGCGGCTGTCTCGGAAAGATCATACCATCCGTCGGAGCCGCCGCCCCAGCCGAGATTAAGCCAGATGAGGTTCTTTTCTTCGTCTCCGCTCGTAGTGGCAAAACCAAGTCCCACCACCTCGTGACCGCCATAGCCCTTGAAATTGATGCCCGTCTGGACCGGCGAACCGAATTCGAAATCGGCCCGCAACGCCGCAATCGCGTCATTGCCCGACTTGGGGTCTATCTGCTGACCAAATTCAAACCACTCCATCGTGCCCGGAAGATTCTTTTTGGCCTCGCCGCCTGCATTGACGAACTGCATTTGCACCAGCGACTGGCAGGCCAGCACCAGATGCGCCACGGCATGCTTCTGGGCAAGCGTTTCGCCGGAAGAGAACGAGTCGGGCATATTGTCCCAGTCAAACGGTACATTGCCGTCGAAGCGGATTGCAAGCGGGCTTTCGTTCAAGACGGGATGCGAGGTTTCGCGGACCGCCCCCAAACTCCACGGCCACTGCCAATAATAAAGCTCCTGCGCAGCGGCAATGGCGACGCAGCCCGCCTCCCAGCCGCTCGTGAACGCGGTCGTCCCCTTCGGCGAATAGTCGTTGTAAGGCGCGCCTTGCGTCCAGTGCGCGTCTGTGAGCGGTTCTACGACGACATTGGTCACAGTGTAGTTTTCGGCGTGTGTACTAAATGCGCCCATAGCAAAAGCAAGGGCGAAGAGAAACGGCATCACTTTCCTAGTCATGTCTCACCTCGCGTTTGGTTTTAAATTGTATGAATATATTATACCAAAATCACCCACCACAAGCAATGACACCTGGCCGTCGGGCTGTCGTCGAAGTCCGGTATCTCGCAAATCTATGCTTCTGGTACGATAAAGGCTTTGATGGTGCGCTCCGGCATGCCTTCGCGCAGCTTCGTGGCGTCGATGATCTTGGTGACACAAAGCTCGATCCGGCCTTTGGAGAACTTCTCGTCCATCAACTCCTCCGGCCAGGAGAGGCGAAGCTCCGTGTCGCTCCGCGAGATTATCGTCGGCTCCCCCTGTATCCACCCTCTGCCGGTGTTGATCCCCTTCGCGAACACGTTGACGCACAGCGAGTCGTCCAGCGGAAACTCCGCGCCCTTTACGATCATGTCGTGCCTCCAGACGACGTTGTGGTTCTTGCACCCCTCAACGTCCGCCGACTTCACAGAATACAGCCTAAACTGGCGCTTGTGGTTCGGATTCGTCGCCCCGACCCCGCTGACCGAGGTGCGGAACGCCTTGAGCGGCGCGATGGACAGCAAAAGCTGGTGGCGCTCGGGATCGAAATCATCATGGGCGTCCTCGAAGCGTCCGTGTACCTTGAGCGAGACGGACAGGTAGTCGTCGATGGTGCGGGTGCGTCCGTCCTCCTTCACCCCGGCGATTATGGAGTCGAGAACCCCGCGCACTACGGATTTCGCGGCCTCCGCCTTTATCCCGTATATGTAGCCGCGATCAAGGGCAAACTCTATTATCGAGTCGAGATCCACGGCGTTTCCGCGTCCCGTCTCCACGGTCGCACGGTAGCAACCCTTATCGCTTACCGAACCTGAGCAAGGGTGAAGCTGCAAAGTTATCTTGTCCATCGGCTGTATCTCCTTGATGTGTTTACTAGATCGCTTGGTGTTCGGGCAAAACCGTGGGCACGGTCTATTGAAACCTTGGGCACGCTTCAATAAAACCGTGGGCACGGTTTTACTAAAACGTGGGCACAGTTTTCAGAAAGCGTGGGCACGGTTTTATCGAACTGTGGGCACAGTTTCTACAACCCATCACCACCGTTTTGCCAGAACACGCCAAACATTCTACCAATTCCCCTTGCGCGCTGTCAACATGGCCCTGCCCAATATGCTATAATATGGGCATGACGACACTGATTACAGGAGCCAGTTCGGGAATCGGAGAGGCGCTTGCCTTGGCCTCCGCAAGGCGGGGCGACAGACTTTTCATATGCGGACGCAACCAGGAGCGGCTTGAAGCGGTTGCGGAGAAGTGCCGTGCGCTTGGCGCGACGGTGTCCGCCAAGGTGGTGGACGTGACGAACGAATATATGATCCCTTGGTGGTTCGACCTGTGCAACGCCGAATCCCCCATAGACCGGGTATTCGCCAATGCGGGCGTCGCCACGGGCGAGGAGACCGAAGCAAACGTCCGGCGCACGTTCGCGATAAACATCGGCGGCACGCTCAACACCGTTCTGGCGGCCATCGACATCTTCCGCAGGAACCGCAGGCCGGGCCACATAGTGATAACCTCGTCCATCGCCGGGTACGGACCGCTGAAGTCGTGCCCTTCCTACTCGGCGACGAAGAGCTGCCTGAAGACGTGGGGGCTTTCGCTGCGCGGGATGCTCGCGCCTGAGGGGATTCGCGTGTCCGTCGTCTGCCCGGGATTCGTCCGCTCTCGCATAACCGACAAGAACACGTGCCCCATGCCGTTCTTTCTGGAGGCCGACAAGGCGGCCGAGATCATCCTTTCGCGGGTTGACCGCAACGTCGGGCTGATAGCGTTTCCGTGGCCGATGCGCCTGGCGACGTGGGGGCTGTCGATCCTGCCGTTCCGCCTGAACGAGCTTATAAACCGCTTCCTGCCGAAGAAGGCGTGAGCCCCAGACGCTCCCAGGCGAGCGGCGCGGCGACGCGCCCCTTGGGCGTGCGCTCCATGTAGCCGTTCATTATGAGGAACGGCTCGTAGGCCTCCTCGATGGTGTCCGGCTCCTCTCCGACGGAGACGGCTATCGTCGAAAGGCCGACCGGACCGCCGCCGAACTTTACGCAGATCGTCTCCAGTATGCGGCGGTCCATGTCGTCGAGTCCGTGCGGATCTATCTCAAGAAGTCCGAGGGATTCCTTGGCGACGTCGCCCGTTATGAAGTTTCCGGCGCGCACCTGCGCATAGTCCCTTACGCGCCTGAGCAGGTTGTTTGCTATTCGCGGCGTCCCTCGGGCGCGGCGCGCGATCTCCGCGGCCCCGCCGTCGTCTATGTCCACGCCTAGCTTCGCGGCGCTGCGGCGCACTATCTCGGCGAGTTCGGCGGGTTCGTAGTAGTCCAGGCGGTTCACCAGTCCGAAGCGGGCGCGGAGCGGAGCGGCTATGAGCCCGATGCGGGTAGTCGCGCCAACGAGGGTGAAGCGCGGCAGCTCAAGGCGCACCGAGCGGGCGTTCGGACCCTGGTCGATCATTATGTCGATGGCGTAGTCCTCCATCGCGGAGTACAGGTACTCCTCGACCGTCTTCGCCATGCGGTGTATCTCGTCGATGAAGACTATGTCGCCAGGCTCAAGCGAGGTGAGCAGCCCGGCAAGGTCGCCCGGCTTTGTTATCACGGGTCCGCTGGTCGTCTTGACGTTGACGCCCATGGCCTCGCCCAGTATGTAGGAGAGGGTCGTCTTGCCGAGGCCGGGCGGCCCGGAGAACAGCACGTGGTCGAGAGACTCGCCGCGGGCTTTGGCCGCTTCGACGGCGAGCATCAGCCTGTCGCGAATCTTCGCCTGGCCGACGAAACCGTCGAAATCCGTCGGGCGCAGCCTGTTGTCGAACGCGCTGTTGGCGCGGTTCAGCTCGTCGCTCTGGCGCAATACGTTGCTCATTGCCCGTCCTCCACTTCTGCTGCGCCGGCGTCAGGCTTGTAGGTGTGGAGCCTCCAGCTGCGCCACGAGTCCTTCAGTATGAGCGTGCACATAAGCGCGATCAGCAGATACATGAACCCCATCGACAGCACGCCCACGACCTTGTCCGGCATGCGGCGGCGGAAGATCAGCGCGATCATGGCGAAAAGTATGAGCCCGCCGTCCAGCACGGGAATCGGCAGAAGGTTCAGGACGGCCAGGTTGACGTTAAGGAACCTCAGAAAGCCCAGCCCGTCCCATGCGCTGCGCCTCATGCTGGCGTATATTCCCTCGGCGATCATTATCGGGCCGCCGAGCGCGCCTGCCGTGGCCTTCGCCTCGCCGGGAGTTGCCAGCCCCTTAAGGACGCGGAATATCGACCCGGCGTCCCAGGCCAGCTGGCGGATCGGATTGCGGCTGGGCATCCAGCCTGCGGCGCCGGTGGAATTCGTCACGCTGAGCGCCATTATGAAAAGCGCGCCCGACACCTCGTCGCGCACGGGCGTCACGGTCAGGCTGACTTCGCCTTCCCCGGGACGCGACACCACGAACTCGGTCGGCCTGCCGCCGGATATCTGCACCTCGGTCTGCATCTCTACCCAGGTCGAGACGGGACGCCCGCCGACGGAAAGCACCGTGTCGCCGGCCATGAGCCCGGCAGCCGCGGCGGGGCCGCCTTCGGGAACGGAACCGATGGTTGACGGAAGCTCGCCGAACTTCGCGCCCGGCGCAAGCGCCAGGACGACCGCGAGAACCACCGCAAGAACGATGTTCATGAGGGGACCCGCGACTGCGACAAGAACCTCCTTCCAGGCGGGGATGCGGACCTTTGCGGGCGCGGAAGCGTTTTCGCCGCCCTCAAGGGCCTTTGTGCCTTCGGGATCCACGTCGGGAATCGAGACGTAGCCGCCCAGGGGAATCGCGCTCAGCCGGTATTCGACGCCGTTCACGGTCTTCTTCCAAAGGACGGGGCCGAAGCCGATCGAAAACGCTTCGACGCGAAGGCCGAGCTTCAGGGCCACGATGAAATGCCCGAACTCGTGAATCGCTATCGCGAGCGAGAAGAGAAGCACGCACGCGCAGATGTAGAGTATTGTGGTCAGCGTCTCCATTTGGACTCCAGATGTGAAAACGCCCAGTCGCTGGCGGCGAACACGGCGTCGATGGAATCGCATTCCGCCTTTGGCGCATTCTCAAGGCACGATTCGACGGCCTTCGCGATATCGGTGTAGCCTATCCTGCCGTCGATGAAAGCCTGCACCGCCCATTCGTCCGCCGCGGCCAGCACTGCCGTCGCGCACCCGCCCATGTTGAGCGCGTCCTTGACCAGCCTGAGGCACGGGAATCGCACCAGGTCGGGACGGCGGAAGCCGAGCGAGCCTATCGCCGCAAGGTCGAGGGTCTCGCGCACCGACGGCAGGCGGTCGGGCCACGTCAGCGCGTACTGTATGGCCACGCGCATGTCGGGCGGCGAGAGCTGCGCTAGCGTCGCGCCGTCGCTGAAGGTGACCAGGGAATGCACGATGGACTCGGGATGCACGACGACGTCTATGCGCTCCACGGGAACGTCGAAAAGCCAGCGGGCCTCAAGCACCTCGAAGCCCTTGTTCATCATGGTGGACGAGTCGACAGTAACCTTCGGCCCCATCTTCCAGCGGGGATGGTTCAGGGCCTGTTCGACCGTGACTGACGAAAGATCGGCCGGGCCGTCGAGGAAAGGCCCGCCGGAAGCGGTCAGTATAAGGCGGTCGACAAAGCGGTCGCCGCCGCCTGCGAGGCACTGGAAGATCGCGCTGTGCTCGCTGTCGACCGGCAGGAACCTTACTCCGCGCCGCCTCGCCTCGCCGGTGACCAGCTCGCCGGCCATGACCATTACCTCCTTGGTGGCGAGCGCGATGTCCATCCCCTTCGAAATCGCGGCGAGAGTCGGCCTTATGCCGGACATTCCGACGGTCGCGACCAGGCATATGTCGGCGTCGTTCTCCTCCACCGCCCGGACGGCGGCGTCTTCGCCGACGTAGGCTTTGGCGCCGAACTCCGCCGCAAGCGCCTCGCATTTCTCCTTCGACCTCAGAGCCGCTAGGGCGACGACCTCGAAGGCGTCGCGGTGGGTCTGCGCGACGTCGAGCGCGTTGAGTCCGATGGAACCCGTCGCACCAAGTATTACAAGTCTCTTGCGCTGCTGCATCGGGGCTATTATACCATATTGCCCAAGGTCAGAGAACCGCCAGCAGCCTCTCGGGCGGAGCGATCGGGCGGAAGGTTTCGGTCGAAACGAAGCAATGGCGCGTAAAGCCCTTCACTAGAATCCTGTCCTCGCCCTTGCGCCTAACCTCGCAGGCGATTTCGATCCTCACGCCCTTCATCTCCTGGACGTACGCCGTGACCTCAAGCAGGTCGTCGTACTTCGCGGGGCTCTTGTAGTCCAGCTCGGCGTGTATCACGGGCAGCATCCATCCCTCGGCCTCGCACTCGCGGTAGGTGTAGCCGCACTCGCGCATGAGCTCGTTCCTTGCGCGCTCGAAGAGAGTCAGGTAGTTGCCGTAGTATACAACGCCCATCTGGTCGGTGTCGGCGTAGGGCACCCGGTACTCCATCGTCACTCTTTTCATTTCAGCTCCTTTCTAGCGCAAGGCTTATGCGCTGGTCGAGGTCGTTCGCCGCAAGCGCGTCGAGAAGAGGATCCATCTCGCCCTCTATTATGCGGTCGAGGGAATACAGCGTCAGGTCGATGCGGTGGTCCGTCATGCGGTTCTGCGGAAAATTGTAGGTGCGTATGCGCTCCGAGCGGTCGCCGGAGCCCCTGAGCGAAAGCCTGTCCGCGCCGAGCTTCGCCTCCTCCTCGCGGCGCTTGAAGTCGAGTATCCTGGCCTTCAGGGTGGCGAAGCACTTCTCGCGGTTGCGCTGCTGGCTGCGCTCGTCCTGACAGACGGCGACAAGTCCGGTCGGAATGTGGGTCATTCGGACGGCGCTTTCGGTCTTGTTGACGTGCTGGCCGCCGGCTCCGCCAGCGCAGAAGAGGTCGATGCGGATGTCCTTCTCGGGTATGTCAAGCTCATCCTCCTCGTCGGCCTCGGGGAACACTATGACCGTGGCGGCCGAAGTGTGGATTCTCCCCTGGGCCTCGGTCTCGGGGACGCGCTGCACGCGGTGGCCGCCGGATTCGAAGCGGAAGCGTCCGTAGGCGCCCTCGCCGATTACCGTGAAGACGATCTCCTTGTATCCGTCGAGCGAAGTGGCGTTGGAGTTCATTACGGATATCTTCCAGCCGTGCGCCTCGCAGTAGCGGGAATACATCCTGAAAAGGTCGCCGGCGAAGAGCGCGGCCTCCTCGCCGCCCGTGCCCGCGCGTATCTCCATCACGGCGTTGCGCCCCTCGAAGGGATCGGGCGGCAGAAGCGCGCCGAGCAGCTTGCGCTCAAGCTCGGGCAGCTGCGCCTGAAGCATCTCCATCTCGGCGGCGGCCTCGTCCCTGAAATCGGGATCGTCCAGCAGGGCCTTGTTGCCTTCGATGTCGGAAAGCGCCTTGCCGTAGGCCGAGAACGCGGCCTCGAGCTTCTTCAGGAACGCATGGTCGCGCAGCGTCGCGCGGTAGCGCTTCGCATCCGATAAAACATTCGGGTCGCTCAGGTCCGCCTCGACGGACGCCAAACGACCCAGCACGTTTTTGATTCTGTCGGCGTCGACCAATGCTTACTTCGCGAACTTCGCGTAGCGCTTCTTGAACGAATCGACGCGGCCTTCGGTGTCAACCATTGTCTTCTGGCCGGTGAAGTAGGGGTGGCACGCAGAGCAGGTGTTGACCGTCATCTCCTTCTTCGTGGAGCGGGTATGAATGACGTTGCCGCACGCGCAGGTGATCGTGGCGTCGCCGTAAGCCGGATGGATGTCCTTTTTCATGTGTCTTCTTTCTTCCTTTGGAAAATTGAGTGAGTATTATACCGTATTTTATGACGAAGCGCAAGGGGGAACCTTGCGCTGTGTTGGCGGAGAGAGAGGGATTCGAACCCTCGGTACGGAAATTAACCCGTACGACGATTTAGCAAACCGTTGCCTTCAGCCACTCGGCCATCTCTCCAAACCGTCAAAACGGTGCATAGTATATCAAATGCGCTGTTCGCCGTCAACGAAGACCGCGGACGGCTTCCAGCTCTTCGGGTTGACCACGACGAGGTCGGCGACGAAGCCCTTCTCGACCTTGCCGAGATCCTTGCCCCAGCCGAACTCGATGGCCTGGTTCCAGGAAGTCGTGCGGACGAGATCCTTGAGCGGGATCCCCGTCACGTCATGGACGTTCTTGAGGCCCATACCCATCCAGAGCGTGGAGCCGGCGAGGTTGCCGCCGTTGACGAGACGCGCCTCGCCGCCCTTCAGCAGGACGTCGAGTCCGCCCATAGAGAACGCGTAGCCGTCCTTGCAGTGCGAGCAGCGCAGCGAGTCCGTGATCATCTGGATGTGCGCAAGGCTGCGACGCGTGAATATGAGCTTCAGCATGTCGGGGCAGAGGTGGATCTTGTCGCAGATGACCTCGGTGTTGAGGTCTTCGATCAGGAAGCCCGCGCCGACCATGCCGATCTCGCGGTGGTGCAGGGGCGTCATCTGGTTGCAGAAGTGGGTCATGTGGCGAAGGCCGTTCTTGTAAGCCGGCATGAGGTCGGCGAGCTTCGCGCCCGTGTGTCCGCAGCTCGGCACGACACCCATCTTGATGCACTCCTTGGCGAACTTCGCGCCGCCCTCGGTCTCGACCGCGTAGGAGATCTGCTTAACGGGGAAGACCTTGTTGATCTCCTTGACCTCCTTGATCTCGGGCTTGCGGACGAACTTCGGGTTCTGGGCTCCGCAGCACTTGACGTTGATGAACGGACCTTCGAGATGGATTCCGGGAACCTTGGCGAACGGAGCGCCGGCCTCGACATAGGCCTTCGCGTTCTTGGCCGCGACAAGAAGCTCCTCGTGCGAAACGGTGAGCGTCGTCGGCAGCACGGTCGTCACGCCCTCGGCGAGCTTCGCCTCGGCGAGCTTGAAGACGGCCTGCGGATCGGCATCGCAGAAGTCGTACGTCAGCGCGCCGTGCGTGTGGACGTCGATGAAGCCGGGCATTACGTACTGGCCCTTTACGTCGACGACCGTCGTCGCGCCCTTCTCGGACACCGGACGCGTGGTCACGGACTTGATGCGCTTGCCTTCGATAACGATCGTCGCGTTCGCTAGATCGACGTCAGGCGAGATTACGTGTGCGTTCTTGATTATCGTCTTCTGCATCTCGGAAAACCTCCTTGTATGAGTTTACGGGCAGTATACCATAATCCTCATTTCTCCGCAACAGACATTGGGTCCGGGGCTTTTTGGTCAGAGGTCGGTATAGGTGTCTATCACCCTCTCGGGCGATTCGGCTGAGAGAGTTTCGCGCGGCATCGTGAACGTCACCGCGACGACCTTCATGCCAGCCGCCTTGGCTGCGCGGATTCCGCCGACCGCATCCTCGAAGACAAGGCACTCTCCGGGCGCGACGCCAAGCCTCTCCGCAGCCGCGAGGTAGCAGTCGGGGGCTGGCTTTCCGCGAACGTACTGATAACAGTCCACCACCACATCAAAGAGACGGCGGATGCCAAGACCGTCAAGCACGAAATCCACGTTGTCGGTAGACCCGCCGGTCGCTATGCCAAGCTTCACGCCGCGAGACTTCGCATCGTCAAGCAGTTCGCGCAGTCCCGGCGGAAGCGCAAGGTGCGGCGCATACAGGCTGCGGTAGATCGACTCCTTCTCGCGTGTGTATCCGGCGCATTCTGCGTCGGAAAGGCTGCGGGCGAATATGCGCTCCATGTAGAAGCGGCTCGGCGCCCCCATCCAGTCTAGCACCTGACGTTCGGAAATGTCGCGTCCGTGGCGCTTGGCGAACTCGCGCCATGCGACGACGTGCCACGCGCAGTTGTCCACGAGCGTGCCGTCCATGTCGAATATGAAAGCCTTGAATCCGTCCGTCATGACTTGATGGCCGCCTCCAGCCGAGGCAGGCTGTTGTGGAGCGAAAGCCGGAACGACACATCCATGCAGATCGGGCGGAGCATCCTGAATACCCGCCCGGAGACCACCTTCACCTCGCCCGGAACGTGCCCAAGCCTTATGAGGTGGCGCAGAAAACGTGAAGGCATCGATTCCCACAGCCCGCGGAGCCCGGACTCCCTGGCTACGGACAACCTGTCCCAGACGAGCACGTTGCCCGTCGTGCCGTCCACCACGGCCAACACGTAGCACAGCCTTGGACGGTCTTCGCGCGTCACGACACCCGGAAGTATACGGAAGTCGACCTCTATCGACTCGCCGGACGTGAACGGCAGATCCTTGACCTGCTTCAGATCAGCCTTGTCGAACGCGATCCGCTCCACGTGCGGACGGACGTCCGGTATCGCCATGGGCTCGTCGCGCCAGTTTCCGTCGGCGCCCTCGACCCTGGCGAACATCGCCTTCTCGGTCGCGAAGCGCAATGGCAGGGTGCGATCGGACTCGACGCGCATCATCACTCCGAAGACCTCCCACAGCATCTTCTCGCAGAATGTGCGCTGGGCCTCAGCAGCCTCGACAGGGACGTAGCCGGTGTCATAGCGGAAGAGTTTCGCCGGCTCGCCGTTCGAGGCGACGATAAGTTCGTAGTGGGGGAATTCGGCGGGAGACGAGCAGAACCCGTAGTTGCCGTCCAGCTGGACGCGTATGAAGTCGTGGAAGGTCTGCCAGCCCTCCAGCATAAGGAGTCTGGCCTTGACGGGCGCGCCGTCACCTTTCATGATTACGCAGAAGTACGGCAGGGCGGTGCCGCGCGGCTTTATCGCCCAGTGGTACGGCGACAGCGCCGACCATAGGTCAAGCCCGTCTATGCGTCTGGCTATATCCTCAACCGTCATCCCTCGAAAGGTCGCTCACTTCAGTTCGACCACCTTTCCGCCGCCAAGCCGCGACTCTTCGGCGGCGAACGCGATGAGGTGGCTTTCAAGCGCCTGCTCCGTCGTGGACTTCACCTCTTCGGGCGAACCGCTCCTCAACAGCCGCAGCATCTCGGCCACGAGATTGAAGTCGCCTCCGCCATGCCGGGAAGGATTGTCCACCCGCAGGGCGAACGGAGCGGAGCCGCCCACCGAGCCGCCGTCGAAGCGGCATATGTGCAGAGTCTCGCCGTCGCCGACAATCTCGCCGCGGGTGCAGCTGATGCGCGTGGTGCGCACGTTTCGCTCGGTGTAGCCCGCCATCACGAGGCTTGCGGTCGCGCCGCCCTCGAACTCCATGTTCACGACCTGATGGTCGGGGACATCGTTGTCGCACGCGAACACGCAACGCCCGTAGTCCGTTTCGCGGACGACACGCTCCATGGCCTCGCGGGAAGTGTCGGCGAACATGTAGCCAAGCTGCGAGCCGTAGTCCAGATACATCTTCTTCGCGCTCCATATGCAGGAACGCTCTATCGACGCGGGGCAGTCCACGCAACGGTCGGCCGCGCCCTGCGGCCTGTTCTCGGGACGGAACACCTTTATCGAGCCGAAGCTGGAGACGCGCAGGCACCTGCGGCCAAGCCACCACGAAAACAGGTCGAAGTCGTGGGAGCACTTCTGGAGGATTATCGGGGAAGCCTTGACTGAGTTGGACCAGTTGCCGCGGCAGTGGGAGTGGGCTATCTTGAAGAAACCTACGCTCTCCTGATGCGCAATGGACACGACCTCGCCAAGTTCGCCGGAGTCGAGTATGGCCTTGATATGGGCGAAGTATCGCGTGTACCTCAGCACATGGCCGGTTATTACAAGAAGCCCCTTCGCGGCGGCCTTGTCGATTATCTCCCGGCACCTCGCCTCTGTCGTCGAAAGCGGCTTCTCAAGCAGAAGGTGGTAGCCGAGGTCCAGCGCCGCGATGGCCGCCTCGTAATGCAGCGCATCAGGCAGAGTGATGAACGCAATGTCCGCATCCGGCCTCGACGCCAGGCACTCGCGCCAGTCGCTCCAGTAGCGCGGGGCGGTAATCGTCTCGGCCTGCTCGGGGTCGGCCACGCCGACGATCTCAAGCTGGTCGGGGTGCTCATTGGCGTACGCGGCATAGGCGCGGCCTCTGTAGCCCGCGCCGAGCACGATCGCACGAATCGCCTTCACCTTGGATTCTTCCATTGACGGTGATTATACCATAATTGTGCCCATCGCGGCGAATGAAAATGATTCGCCCGCGAGACGGCTGGCATCTCGCGGGCTGAATGCGGCCTTCAGGTCAGGCCTGGTTGCGCACGGCAATCGCGACTTACTTGTCGGTAAGGGCCGCGACACCGGGAAGCGTCTTGCCTTCGAGGAACTCGAGCGAAGCGCCGCCGCCGGTAGAGATGTGCGACATCTCGGCGGCCTTGCCGCTCTTCTTGACCGCGCTGACGCTGTCGCCGCCGCCGATGATCGAAGTTCCGCCATTGGCCTTGACCGTGGCGACCGCCTCGCAGACGCCATAGGTTCCCTTGGCGAGCGGAGCGAACTCGAAGCAGCCCATGGGACCGTTCCAGACAACCGTCTTGGCGCCCTTGATCGCCTCGGAGAAGAGCTCGACCGACTTGGGTCCGATGTCGAGGCCCATCCATCCGTCAGGGATGTCGCCCTCGCAGACCTTCAGCGTGATGTCGCTGGCGTCCTTCTCGGCGGGGAACTGGTCGGCGATGACATTGTCGACGGGAAGCAGAAGCTTGATGCCCTTCGCAGCGGCGGCGGCCATCATCTCCTTGCAATAGGCGACCTGCTCGTCTTCGCAGAGCGACGTGCCGATCTGGATGCCCTGGGCCTTCTTGAAGGTGTAGGCCATGCCGCCGGCGATGATGAGCGTATCGACCTTGTTCAGCAGGTTCTTGACGACGGCGAGCTTGTCGCTGACCTTCGCACCGCCGAGGATGGCGACGAAAGGACGGACGGGATTCTCGACGGCGTCGCCGAGGAACTTGAGCTCCTTCTCAAGCAGGAAGCCCGAAACCGCAGGCTGGATGTAGTCGGCGATGACGGCGGTCGAGGCGTGGGCGCGGTGGGCCGTACCGAACGCGTCGTTGCAGTAGATCTCGCCGTAGCTCGCGAGCTTCTTCGCCATCTCTTGGCGGGCGGCCTTGAGCTCGGCCTTCTTCGTGGCGAACTCCTCGTCGGTCAGGTGGATGCCCTTCTTCTCGTCATCCTTCTTGACCTTGCCGTCCTCGGCCTTGTAGAAGCGGGTGTTCTCGAGAAGCACGACCTCGCCGGGCTTGAGCGCCGAGACGACGTCGTCAGCCGCCATGCAGTCGGGAGCGAACTTGACCTCGAAGCCGAGCTTGCGGGAAAGATCCTCTGCGACGGGCTTGAGCGAAAACGCCTCCTCGTAGCCCTTGCCCTTCGGACGACCGAGATGGGACATGAGGACCAGCGAACCGCCCTGCTCCAGGACGTACTTGATGGAGGGAAGCGCGGCGACGATACGCGTATCGTCGGTGATCTTGCCGCTGCCGTCCTTGGCCATCGGAACGTTGAAATCAACGCGCATCACGACGCGCTTGCCCTTGAGCTCGACGTCGCGCAAAGTCTTCTTGTCCATTTTCGGATCTCCTTTGCTGGGGGAAATGTTACTTGGCCTCGGCCGCAGCCTTCGCCATCTTGTTCATCTTGAGCTGAGCGCGGCTCTTCTTGCGGTCGGCCGTGTTCTTCTTGATGATACCCTTCTTGACAGCCTTGTCGAGACCGGAGACGAGTTCCTTGAACTTCTTCTCCGCAGTCTCCTTCTCGCCCGCGTCTGCGGCCTTGAAGAGCTTCTTGTGCGAATCATGCAGCTTCGCCTTGACGGTAGAGTTGCGCTTGTTCGCCTTCGCGTTCTGACGGTCACGTTTCCTGGCGGCACGACCGCCCTTGATGTTAGCCATATTAGTCTATACTCCTCTTTCGGATGTTTGAATGTATATTTTACAGTATTCTGGCGCGAATTGCAAGTGGGGTGCGTCAGTTTATCGCCGCCTGGCGGAATTCGACGCGCCGCAGGAACCTTATCTGCAGATACGTGAAGCCTACCAGCGCGGCTCCGAGGCACCATGCCATCGTCGTCGCCGTCGAAAAACGCAGGTTGTTGTAGGCCTCCTTCCATATCTGGAGGGAAAGCACCTGTGTCGCATCGCCGGGGCCGCCGAAGGTCAGCAGGAATATCGAGCCCATGCCCTGGAAGGCCGCTATGAACGCGCCGACGAAATTGATGACCATCAGCGGCGCAAGCTGCGGCAGCGTGACGTGGCGAAGGCGCGAAAGTATGCCGGCCCCGTCTATGGCAGCCGCCTCGTAGTAGTCCTGCGGCAGCGATCCGAGGGCGGCTATGTAGATCAGCGAGCTTATGCCGGCCCCTGCCCATACGCCGGGGAGGATGCAGCACACCATGGCCCACGAGGGGTCGAGAAGCCAAGACTGGCGCGACAGCCCGACGGACATGAGTATCTGGTTCAGTATGCCGTTCTCGGTAGGGTCGAACATGAGCTTCCAGAGAAGTGTCACGACCAGGGCGCTGGTCAGGTGAGGCAGGAAGTAGAAGAAGCGGAACAGCACCTTTCCGCGCGGAATCTCGCAGAGCATGACGGCCAGCAGGATAGGCGTGACGAACCCGAGGGCGAGGGTTATGCCGACATACTCGATAGTCCTGAGCCAAGCCATCCAGAAGCCAGGGTCGGTGGTTACGCGTATGAAGTTGTCCAGCCCGGCCCATGCGGCGGAGCCGACAATGCGGTATTCCTGAAACGCCATTATTGCGCCCTTCAGCAGAGGATAGTAGCTCCAGACCAGTATCGACAGCAGGGCGGGCGCGAGGAAGAGCCATGGGGCCAGCGTCCGGCGAAGTCCGGCCTTTAGCGGCGCGGAGCCGGCTTCGCGAAGCGATGCGCCCGGCTTCGGACCGGAGCCATTGCGCCATACCAGCCAGCAAGCGACAAGCGCACAGAACGCCAGCGCGCCGATAATCACGCGCGCATACGGACGCGCCCTGTCGATGCGGGACTTGTCGCTGTCGAACATAAGTCCTCGATTGGCGTCCTCTGTTATCGACCTCAGGGCGGCCGCGCAATCCATGTCGCGCCCGTAGTCCGAAAGCAGCATCCCGAGGAAGCGGCGCTGCACGAGATCGCTGGCCGCCTGCCAGAAGCCGACCCACGGTTCGGTGACGGCCTTTATCCGACCCTCGTCCAGATCACGGTACATCGACCTGACGCCATCCGGCAGGGATTCCGCCTCGTCCGCGAAACCAAGTCTGACGAGATCCGAGGGCTTGCACCACATGGCCCTGCCCTCCGCGACATTCCTGCGAATCTCCTCATCGGCTATCGCCGGCGATGCGAGCGACTTGAGGCATTCATAGACAAGATCACGTTCCTCCTTGGATCGGCTCGCGACGGACTCGCTCATCGCGTAGAAGTGCCTGTGGGCCTGAAGAACCCTGGATCCGCCGACGTCGGCGGCAGGGAATGGCATGAGCCCTATCTCGTCAAGCGGAAACGACAACGTCTCCGTAAGGCGCCTTACGAGATCCTCTCCGCCGAAGACGGCCGCAATCTCGCCGTCGGCGAACAGCTGGCCCACCTCGTCGGCGGCGGTTAGCGTCGGTAGTCCGCGCACCACATCCAGTCGGACAAGAGACTGCAGGAACTCGGCGGCGACCACGGCCTCGGGCGAATCGAAGCACGCCTCGTATCCGCCGGAACCGTCATCAAGACGCCTTATCACATCCCCGCCGGCTGATTGCACCCACGGAAGGAATCCCCACGGACGATTCTCTACGGCAAATGCCCGCCGTCCGCGTTGAGTAAGCAGTCGGCACCATTCGCGAAACTCAGACCAGGTCTTCGGCGGAGACTCGGGATCGAGTCCCGCAGCACGAACGAAGTCCTTGCGGTATACGATTCCGTAGTAGGCTGTTCCAGGCGTCGGCAATGCCCAGACATGTCCGTCGAAGCAACGCACCCTGTCCCACAGATCCACCGGCTCGTACGGCCGTTCCCACTCGTCTAGCGGATAGACGAAGCCCTGCTCAACATCGTGACGAAGTATGTGGAACCACGCCTTGTATATGTCAGGCGCGGTTCCACCAGCCAGCGCGAGCATGAAGGTAGAGCGTCCGCCCGCACCCGGCAGGGTGAGCCCGCCCCATTTTACCGGGGAAAGTTCGGGATTGGCCTTGGCGAGCTCCAGTATGGCCCTGGTCTCGGGGTATTCGGGATGGCCGGGATCGTATGAAAAAAGAAAGCTGACTTCCGTCTTTGCGAAAGCCAGCACGGGAGCCAGCGCAAGGATCGCCGCAACGAGCCTCATCAGCCCAGGACGTCCGAGACCATGCCCCTGGCGACCTTGCGGGCGACAGCTTCGCCTCGCAGGGCCTTGAGGACAACCAGCGCAAACAGCATGGCCGAGCCTGGGGCCTGTCCGGTTATGAGCGTTCCGTCCTCGACGACCGGCACATTCGTGTACGGACGGTCGAGCTCCATCATCATGCTGGGATAGCATGTCATCTGAAGCCCTGCGTCCGCGACACCGGCATCGACAAGAACCAGCGGCGCCGCGCATATCGCGCAAATCAGCCGGCCTTCGTCGTGCTGACGGCGAAGACGCTGCACAAGCGGCGCGCATTGACGCAGGTTCTCGGTTCCTTCACCGCCGCCAGGCAGCACAATCGCGTCAAAATCCCCTTCCGCGACCGCTCCGAAGAGCGCGTCGGCCTTCACCTCAACCCCATGTGCGCTGAGCACCGAGACTTCGTCGCCGACAGAAGCGGTGACGACCTCGACACCGCCGCGACGCAACACGTCAACAACGGTGATGGCTTCGACATCCTCGAAGCCGTTCGCCAGCGGAATCAGAACCTTGGACATTTGCGCCAGCCCCTTTCGTCTTTACCCGTTACGCTATGTTGCGGGCTTCGTTGCACTTGAGCTTGCGCCCGAGGATCTCCTTGTCGTTCAAAGCCGCGACAGCTGCGTCTGCCTCGGCACGGTTCGGCATGTGAACGAACCCGAAGCCCTTGGACTTGTTGTTGTAGCGGTTAGTGATTATGCGGGCGGAGTTGACCTTTCCGTACGCCTCGAACTCCTTGCGGAGCTGGTCGTCGGTCATGTCGTAGCTCAGGTTGCCGACATATATCTCGATGGAACCGTCGGCCGGAGCCGGATGGTGTGTCACAGTCTTCTTTACCTGCTTCTTCTTGTCGTCGCACTTGCCGGTCTTGCAGCACGGGCGGAAGATCCTGCAGGCCGCAAAAGCGACCGCGACGCCGGCCAGAGCGCCGGCCACAACCAGTATCGTGGCTTCGCAAGGGTTGGTGCCGAAAAGGCCAAAGGCCTGACGGATGCATGCTAATGTCATTTCTCTTTCCTTCCTTCTTCTCTTTGTTTCTTCTTCGTTATGTGTTTCTGTAGTCTCCGAGCGACTTCATACGGCTCGGATGGCGCAGCTTTCTCAAAGCTTTCGCCTCTATCTGGCGGATTCGCTCGCGCGTCACGTTGAAGAGTCGCCCGACCTCCTCAAGAGTGCGGCTGACGCCGTCCGAGAGGCCAAAGCGAAAATCAACGACCTGCCGTTCACGATCCGTCAACGTATCGAGAATCTCCTTCAGGCGCTCCTTCAGAAGATGGCCCTCGGTCACCTCAAAGGGATTCTCGCTCGAGAGATCCGGTATGAAGTCACCGTAGTGGGCGTCGTCGTTGTCGCCGACCTTCGACTGCAGCGAGATTGGCTGCTGGGCCATCTTACGGACGGCCCTTATCTGCTCTACGGGCAGATTCATCTCCTCCGCAAGTTCGCCCTCGCTGGGCTCGCGTCCAAGTCGCTGGATCAGCTTCTTCTGCACACGCATGAGCTTGTTGATCGTCTCTATCATGTGCACCGGTATTCGGATGGTCCTGGCCTGATCCGCGATGGCGCGGGTGGCGGCCTGCCTGATCCACCACGTGGCGTACGTCGAGAACTTGTAGCCTCGCTTGTACTCGAACTTCTCGACGGCCTTCATAAGACCGGTGTTGCCTTCCTGGATCAGATCCAGGAAGCTCAACCCGCGGTTCATGTACTTCTTGACGATCGAGATGACAAGACGCAGATTAGCCTCGACCATCTTGGTCCTGGCGACCTGTCCGTCCTTAAGGACCTTTCTCAGCTCTGCGAACGTATCGACGAACTCCTGCGGAGGCATTCCGAACAGGACCTCGAGGCTGGCCATCTTGTCGCGCAGGGCGGCAAGTTCGCGGTCGCGCTTCTTTGAGGCCTTGGTGGTCTGAAGCTCGGCGAGACGGCTGACCAGCCGCTTGTACGGCAGGTATATGCGCTCGTCGGCGTCGGACACAAGGGTCTCCAGCACCTTCTGCTTGAAGCTCATCGAGTCGAAGCAGTTGCGGAGCGCCTCGCGCGCATTGGCCAAGGTCTTTGTCGCGCCGCGCACCGCGGACGGAGTGGCACCTCGTTGCGAAACCGTGGAGAGGTACTTATCGCACGCCTCGCGGAGACGCTTCTCAACGACCTTCAGATCCTTTCTGAAACCCGGTATCAGCGCCATGTAGGCATCGCGGTTGTCCTCGAACTTGTCGGTGACGATCCTGTCGAAGCGCTCGCTCTGGCCTTCAAGCTTGTCGAGCATCGAGGCGTACATGTCGGGCGCGAACAGGAATCTGTTGAACCTGTCGCGTATCTTGACCTCGGCGTCCTCTATCGTCTGGCAGATGTCAATCTCCTCGTCCCTGGAGAGAAGCTGCACCTGGCCCATCTGGTGGAGGTACATGCGTATCGGGTCGTCGTACAGCTCCGCCGCATGCTCCCTGGTGTTCGTGGCCTTCGCGTTCTTCGCCTCAAGGTACTTCTTGACGTCCTCTTCGCGGATGACCCGCACACCAAGGGCCTCAAGTATCCTGAGGCACCGGTCGGACTGTATGGCGTCGACGATCGTCTGCGGCAGTATCTGGTTAAGCTCCTCGTAGGTTACGTAGCCGCCGTTCATTTCGCTGCGGCGCTTGACGTCGTTTATGACCTCGTTGAGCTCCGACTCGCGCAGGATCGACATCCCCTCCATTGAGGGCATCACTGCATCCACATCGTCGGTCGCCTCGTCGGAAATGGCAAACGCCGGCAGCGGCATGTCATCAAGCTGAAGGGCTTCGACGTCGTCGTCGGACGTCTTGCTCTCCTGCCTCTCGACCTCGGCGGCGAGCGTCTCCGCGTCCAACGCGGCGGCCTCGGCCTCGACATCACCGTCATCTTCGGCCCCGTCGGGCGGCAACTCGTCGTCAACGAATCCGTCGACCGCCACGGACGCGGCGGGCTTCTTCGTCGCCTTCTTGTCGCATGTCTTAGCCTTGGCCGGCTTCTTGCCGGCCGTTTTAGAGGGCTTTTTAGGTTTTGCCATCAAATTGCTCCAGTATACAGTTCGCCCGACGGCACTTTGTCAAGCGTCGGATTATTGTATCAAATTCCGCCGTCGATTGCAAACCGGTAGCAACGGCCGCCGTTGCCCGCAGCCGTAAGCACTTTCTGCATCTTGGCCTTGGCGGACCTGGATTTGGCTATGGCGAAAAGGAATCCCCCGCCACCGGCTCCAGCCAGCGAGACGGCCTCGGTCCATGGTGCTATTCGCGCTATTATGCTCTCGACCTGAGGATTCGTGCTCCCGGGGTCAAGAGCCTTCTTGTTCATCCAATATGCGTTCAGCGTAGCGGCGAATCCGCGCCAATCTCCGCGCGCCAGAGCCCGGTAGCAAGCCACAGCATCGCGTTTGAGCGCAGAGACTATAGCATGGGCGATTCCGTCGGGATTCGCCTCGTAGAACGAGAGCACGCCGCGAAGCACGTTGCGGGCCATGCGCTTCTGCCCCGTGAAGTACAGCACTCCGCGATCCTTGAGGAACCGTCCGAACGACCGCTCCGCCTTCGGGGAAAGCCGCCTGACAGTAAACGCCTGATCCCGTCCCTTACTCGTCTCTATAAGCTTGACGCCGGGATAGAGCGCCCCCATCTGATCCTGCCAGCCGCCGCCCGTGCGCATCTCCTGCTCAAGGCGAAGCGTGACCTGCGCTACGGTGTCGGGATCATGTGGCTTCTCTGCGACTATCAGAAGTGCCTCGACAAGAGCCGCGCCGAGTATGGAGCTTGTCCCCATGCCGCTGCCTTTCGGCACATCGGCGAAAATGCGGATGTCCAGACCGCCCTGAGCGAACTGGTAGCCGGTCACGGCCAAGGCGCTCTTTACGAGCGCACACCAGTCGTGAGGATCCTTCTCTCCATAGATGTCGGACTTCTTCGACAGGACTCCGCGCTCGCCTAGGTCCACACTCTCCACACGAACCTCCCTGTCTGGGATGCGACGCACCTCCGCAACCACGGGGCGGCAGCCGTCCAGCGTAACGGCCGCGTTTATCACGGCTCCTCCGTTTTCGTAACAGATGGGCGGAGTGTCGCTCCAACCTCCGGCTAGGTCTATCCTGAGCGGCCGCTCGACCCTGACGACCTTGGACTCCGCGATCTTCCGCCGCAGATCAAGGAGTCTGGAATGGTTAACGCGCTTCATCTTCTCCGCGAGGCCATGCTTCTCCCAAAGGCCATCGGTCTTGAAGTTGTCGTCCAACATGTACCTCAGGTCATACCACTCGTCTTTGCCGAGCGGCAGGCACGTAAGGCATTCATTGCGGCCAAGGGAAAGCGAACGGAACCTGCCTGGCGGGATGTTTGTGACGATGTTGCCGCCCGCAAGGGAAAGATCGCAGCCGACCGCATCGACATACGTGCGGCCGTCTCCGAGCAGCAACAGCAATTCGCGTGAGGATCCTATGTGGAAGAACTCGCATCTGCGCATTACGTTCACGCTGAACGGGGCAAAACCCGCCAGGAGCATCTTCGGGAATTCCTCATATATGTCGCCGGCGATCGGCAGGCTCTTCATCTTCTCCGCAGTAGGCCAGTCGATGAACATTATGCCCGTATCGATAAGATGCCTGCCCTTCTCCACCTTGGGCTTCTGCAGAAATCCGGACACCGTCTTGCAGCCTTCAGCCTTCTCGCCCTTGGCCAGCACATACACGCCATGCCTCTGCGCCTGGAATGGTCCGTCTGGATATGCCACGCCTGTAACGCCACCATTAGAGAAGTCTGCCGCGGCGTAGTCGAACGTCAGAAGCACGTCGCCGGAACAGACAACAAGACCACCTGCCTCAGGCATCTGGAGTCTCTCCATCGTCTCCACAATGTGCTCGAACATGCTGCGTCCGTCACGCATCGGCACGAACGCCTTGCCCATTGCCGCATAGCCCGGCGTACGTCTGGCGTCACCACCCGAATGGCAGACGAGAACCTTTCCGCCGGAAGGCGTCCTGCGAAGCGCATTTACCGTAGCGCCAAGCGAACCTACCCGCCTGCCGCCCGGATCCGCAATCACCACAACCCTCTTGTCGCCACGTGTCTGGGCACGATAGCCCTTGGCCTGTGCTTCATTTGCTGCCGTTATTATTATTCTGTCGAACATGTAGGCACCTCAAATCAGTATGTTATCGATGAGCCGGGTCTTTCCGGCGTACGCCGCAACAAGGACGCAAGTCCCTGGGACAGGCTTCTTCACAGGCTCGAGCGTGGTCGCGTCGACGCACTCCACGTAATCGACCCGGAGCCCAGCCTTTTCCAGAGCCTTCGAAACGCCGGTAAGAGAAATCTTTCCGGCCTTGAGAGCCTTCAGAGACCCCGAGATCGCCAGAGCAGACTCCTTTTCTTCCGGCGAAAGATATGTGTTTCGAGAAGAACGGGCAAGTCCGCTAGGCTCGCGCACTATCGGGGCAACAACCACCTCAAGATCGAAGTTGAGGTCCCGCACCATTCTCCGTATGACCTGCGCCTGCTGATAGTCTTTCTGTCCGAAGACCGCAAAATCTGGGTGAGCCAGGTTGAACAGCTTGGCAACGACCGTACAGACGCCCCTGAAATGGCCGGGACGTCTGGCTCCGCAAAGGCCTTTTGACAGATCCTCCTCGTCCACATAGACGGAATGGCGGTCAAGATACATGTTGCCGGGAGTCGGGAAGAACACCGCTGTCGCACCTGCCGCGCGGCACTTCGCAAGATCTGCCTTCTCGTCTCTCGGATATTTGGCGTAATCCTCGTTTGGCCCGAACTGCACGGGGTTCACGAACACGCTGACGACGATTTCGTCCGCTTTGCGGTGCTTGGCCTCGGCTATAAGACTGAGGTGTCCATCATGCAGATACCCCATCGTCGGTACGAGGGCGATCTTCCTGCCGGCGGCCTTCTGGTCGCGGCACCACTTCTGGAGCTTCTTTGGTTCGCGGAATATCCTCATTTTTGCAGTCCCTTAAGGAGATCTATCTCCTCCTTGTAGCCCTGCAGGTCGCAGGGCGTTTCCAAATAGAACGGCTTGTCCTTGAGCCTTTGATTGTTGACGATCCTCTCAAACGCGGCGAGGCCTATCTTGCCTTTGCCTATCTTTTCGTGCCTGTCCTTGTGTGCACCAAGCACGTTCATGGAATCGTTCAGATGTATTGCCTTCAACCTGTCGAGGCCAACGACCTTGTCGAACTCGTCCAGAACCCCATCCAGGTCACCGACGATGTCATATCCTCCATCCCACACATGGCACGTATCGAGACAGACGCCAAGCGGCAGCCCCGACCTGTCGATTATCTCGCGAATCTCGTCGAATGTGCGGCCGACCTCGCTGCCTTTGCCGGCCATGGTCTCCAGTAGTACGGTGGTCGCCGGGATCTTGCCGAAGCCGTCGAAGATCCTGCAGAGCATGTCGGATATCAGTTCTACTCCCTTGCCGCTGCCCTGCCCGACATGAGAACCGGGATGGAAATTGTACATAGCGCCGGGCGTGAGCTCAAGCCGCCCAAGGTCGTCAGCCATGGTCATCTCCGCAAATTCCCTCACCCTTGTATCCGCACCTGCAGCATTCAACGTATACGGGGCATGCGCCAAGATCGGGCCTATTCCGTTTTCGGCGGCATATTCCAGAAATCGCGAAACGTCCGCCCCGTCTATCGGCTTCGCGGCGCCGCCTCTTGGATTGCGCGTAAAGAACTGGAACACGTTCGCACCTATGGATACCGCTGTCTGAGCCATCGCTAGGTATCCGCCGGACGACGAGAGATGACAGCCTATCTTCATTCCAAACCTCCCATGCTAGCGCACAATGGGGCGCATCATCTTTTTCGCAGTTTCCTCGGGGATCACAAACACCGCATCCGAAGAGCCGACGGTTGCGTACCTTCCGCCGGACGGGGAAACGTCGCCTATGCGTATGTTACGGCGGATAGAATCCTCCTGCACCCTGTCCACGGAAATCGTGCATACAGGCATCTCAAGTCCATAGCGGCCGAGTTCGTAGGCACTCACATGAAGCTGGGCAACCTTCGTAGCCTTCAACGGATTGAGAATCGCAAGCAGGGCGTCTATCGCCTCGGCGTCGGCCACACCGCCGACACTTGACGATTCGACGTTCCAGACCCTGCGGTTCGCATCGTACACCACGGCAACAGGAGATCCAGCATTTACAGTAGCCACAAGACGGCGGACCTGCGACGGTGCGATGTCCACCATATCCCTGGATCGCAGGCTCTCCAACCCGGCATCGGGGAACACGACAGACCTTTCCACGCCAACAGCCGGAACGTCCGGCATGAGAGAAATCATCACCCCATGATCGACTTCATCGGCGACATGAAGCGTCAACAGCCTTTCCACAAGCGATGAAACCGCATCGGAATCAGCCGGCGCCAGTACCGGCGAGTCAAGCCTCCATGCACCATCCGAACCTTTGGCCACGATGCAATGCTTGTCGCCATCCGATATCGAAATGGACGATACGGCCGCCCCGTCTACAGGGAAAAGCCTAGTATCCACCAGATCGTCGACTCCGGACAGCACAGCATCCTTGAGCGACGAATCGACAGCAACCACAGCACCTCCGTTGTGCGTCAAGGCGTATACGCACCCGTCCGGGGCGTCTTTTCCGAAAGAAACCTGGATATCTCGTCCATCTGTCCCCTTCAGCGTAAGGGTAACTGCGCTTTCAGGATCCAGCCCATATCCTGCAAGCAACGAAGCCGACGCGGTTTCTGTCTCATTGGAAGCTCCCACAGGCCACACGAATCTTTCGGCACGCGAATCGAGAACGTTAGAAAGGAACTTTCTGACGCGTATGGACGAAAGCGCCGCCCTTCTGGGATCGGACATGCGCCATTGCTCGCCGTCGCGCACGAAACGTGCGAACACTCCTTTTTCACGCTTGACATCGAACGCACCGACTTCGTCCATCCCTACGCTGAAAAGGGCTCTGCTGCGGAACCCGTCGGCTGACAGCCCTGCTGTCGCAAGCAGATTGGTGCCAGCGACAAAAACCGTACCCGAATCGCCTACTGCAGCGTAGACGCCATCGCATGCCGGAGTAAGGGAACCTAGACCTATCTTCTCGGCTCCCGAAGGCCCAAGAGTCTCAATCTCCAAGGATGGAGTCTGCAGACCGAAGTCCTGAAGCCTGCGGCCAAGCTTTCTCAATTCAGAATCATCCATCGAGTCCACCACCGGGGAAAACGCCAGCGCATCGAGAAGCCTCAGAACCGCCTGCACATCAGCCCTGGCGTGGAACGGGGACACAAGCCTCCACTCTCCTGACGCCTTGGAAAGAATTATCGCCGGCTCTCCGCCGCGTTTGATGGAAATTGCGGTCGCCGTATCCGCAGAAGGCGCAATGGTGCTGTGGCGTACCATGCTGGAGACGCCAGAGCCCCTCATGTCGAGGGTAAGGTGTATCGCGACCGACACCGTTATGGCAAAGACAAGCCAACCTATCAAGCGTACATTGCTCAAGTGCGCCTCCTGCGTATCAACGCATATGCCAAAAGCAACAGGAATGCTGCACCGGGCGCAACACCGGCAGACCACTGAACGAAGCGGACGCGAGACCTTCGGTCCATCCCGGTCACAAGGTGGCCGCTCTCCTCTCCGCCCGAGGTCAACGCGCCGGTTCCCGCCAGATAGGCGACGCAGTTGAGGAAGAAGTCCCGGTTGGCATTGCCGCGCGAACCAAGCATCCCATTCATCACGAACAGGCTGTCTCCGATTGCCACTATGCGGGTGGGTCGTATCGCCACATCGGAACCGATTCCGCCGCCGCGCTCGACCACGGCAGCAAGGCAACGACCTCCAGCCCTGACCAGCTCGGAAAACTCAGCTCCGTCGACACCTGCACCCGACGTCGCCTTGGAAGGCTCCATGGAGACTGGATGCTCCATGACGATCTGGGTGCCGGCAAGCGGTTCCGATATCGGATGATCCGAGAATGCGGAGGCCACAACGTCGCTACCGGAAAGCGTTCTCGCACCCGTTGGCTGCTCCGATGAAAGGCGGATGCCCCAAGCCGAAAGAAGCGACGAAAGTCCGCTGTCGTCGGAGTCGTTGAGCAGTATCAGCAACCGACCGCCCTGCTTGAGGTAGGAATCTATCCTGTCGGTCTCCACACGCGAGAAATCCTCCCTCGCGCCGGCGACCACAATGAGCGCGCAGTCTGACGGTATCGACGTATCGCTAGCCAGATCAAGGGTAATGTTCCTGTAGCCGTCGCGGGAAAGTTCGCGCGATATGTCGCTCGTGCCGAACGTACCGTAATCTCCGAACGAGGCCTCTCCGTGCCCTGCCGTCCAGTATATTGCGCTTCTTTGCGGTATGGTCGCGAGCTTCAGGACGGCAGATGCGAACATGCGTTCGCCGAACCCTTCGGAGATCGGCAGCACTACTCGCCTGCGCCCTCTCTCGAAGACCATCGAAGACGACGCAACACCGGATCTTACAAGACGCTGAGCATCTCCCAAATCCCAACGAGGATCAACATACCTAAGACTGATGCTGGCGCCGCCCTGTGATACGGACTCCCTTCTCATGGCCCTCAATATACGGGCCGCAGAACGGAAATGAGAGTCGTTCCTCGGCAGGAAGCAGGTTATGTGAATATCGCCGTGCGACTCCGACAATATGCCGCGCGTACGATGGGACAGCGTTTCAGACGAAGCGCCAACCGGTATCTCGAACATCACGTTGAGACGGACTGCTAGCGCCAGAAGCAGTCCGGAAAGCGCAAGCGCCAGAAGCACCGCGCTTACGTTTGCGAAGCGGGCCTTCGTCGCCCCTCTTCCCACCAGTCTGAACGACTCCACAACCTTGACACACGCAAATAGCATCACAAGCGACAGCAACAGATACGAAACCACCGTGCCTGACGAAAAGAGCCCCATCGACATATCCGCAACATGCGCGTCCAACGGCATTTCGCCGTACCCGGTTCTGCCCTGAGGCGCCCACTCAAGGATCGCGGCCCACAATCCGCGAGGCAGTCCACACATGAGCGCGACAGACATGCACGCAGCAGCAGCGGCATGCCGGAACATAGCACTCATCGCGACGGACACCGCGCTCCAAAGCAAGCCCTGCAGCGACAACACGAACAAAGCCGGCAGGAACGACGCAAAGCCTGCCTGCTCAAGGGCCTTCGGCCCGACGAAGTGCAGAGCCGCCATGGACGAGACCAGAGACAGCAGTACGGACATCATGCACATTGTCCAAACGCCAAGGAACTTGCCGAAGACCAGGTCGCGTTCACGTACGGAGGCGGAAAGCAGAAGCTCTATCCTGCCGGAAAGCCTCTCGTCGCTCCACACATCCATCGCCAGAACTGCAGCCAGCGCCGGCAGTACCGGCGCGACTCCGGAAGCCCAGACGGCAGCAAGAGAAACGGCCGTCCCCTCCGCAGCCTCAAGCCCGAAGGCGAAGAGAAGCGCCGATGCGAAAAGGAATGTTCCAACAGCAAGAGCTGTAGAAGAGAGACTCCTGGTGCGGCCTATCGTTCTGGCGAACGTCACTCTGACCGGGCTCATATGGTCTCCCCCCTGATTGCGGCGGCGACCCGATCGCCCGCCACGACAGGCTCCACGCCCGCGGCTCCCACTGTCGCGGAGACTATTCCGTCACGCAACACAAGGAACCGTGTGGCCCACTTAGCAAGATCAACCACTTCGTGCCCTGTCACTATGACGCTGGAAAAGGCGGCGGCATCTGACAGCACTCCGCCAGCGGCTTCACGCATCTCCGAATCCAGCCCGGCGAGGAAATCGTCCAGAAGCAGCACCCTTGGGCGAAGAAGAAGGGCGTCGGCCAATGCGACGCGCTTCTTCATACCGGCAGAAAGCCAGCGTATTGGCCTGCGCATCATGTCCGACACACGACACATCTCGGCCGCCTCGCCGACGCGCCTGCGTATCCGCTTCGTCGGCTCGCCCTTCAGCCTGGCGCGATAGATGAGGTATTCCTTTACCGTCATGTCGTCATACAGGGATATGCGCTCAGGAAGGTAGCCCAGCTGTCTGCGGTACTCGTGAGGATGCGCAAATGCATTTCGCCCGTCGGACAGCACAAGTCCGGAATCCGGCACCGCCAAAGTCGCCAGCAACTTGAGAAGCGTTGTCTTGCCCGCACCGTTCGCCCCGACGATCGCCACCGTCTCCCCAGGAGACACGACAAAGGACACATCGCGCAGGACAGGCTGGCGTCGATATGTGAAGGCGATGTTCCTTATGTCGAGCATGGCTTTGGGGAATCAATCCCTGTTGCCGAGGAAATACACATAGGCCGGATTGCGCGTGACGTCCTCGTATTTGTAGCCTATCCGCTTGAGCGCGTCCGCAAAGTCCGCCCGCTCATTCATAGGAACCTGGAATCCCACCAGAACCTTGCCATGGTCGGCGCCGTGGTTGCGGTAGTGAAAAAGCGATATGTTCCAGCGCTGCGAAACGACCGTCAAAAAGTCCATCAGTGCGCCGGGACGCTCCGGAAACTCGAAAGAGAGCACCATCTCGTCATGCACCCCGCGACAGTGCCCGCCGACCATATGACGCACATGCTCCTTGGCGAGCGCGTCATCGGACAGATCCACTGTCGGCAGTCCTGCCTTCTCGAAGTGCTCCGCAAGCTTTCTGCTCTCGTCGGGGCCGTTTACGTTCAGCCCGACGAATATGTGCGCGTGGTCCGGGTCGCTCATTCTGTAGTTGAACTCCGTCACCGCACGCCTGCCTATCTTTGATATGAACGTCTTGAAGCTGCCGCGCCGCTCCGGTATCTTGACCTCGAATATGGCCTCGCGCCGTTCGCCTATCTCGGTTTCCTCCGACACGAAGCGTATCCTGTCGAAGTTCATGTTGGCACCGGACAGTATGCAGGCGTAGGTCTCGCCCTTCTTCGCGACCTTCTTGGCCGCCGCAAGCGCGAGCGCACCCGCAGGCTCGCATATGGCCCTTGTCGCCTCGAACACGTCCTTTATGGCGGCGCACGTCTCTGCGGTAGAAACACGCACTATTCCGTCAAGATGCCTCCGACAGAGCCTGAAAGTCTCCTCGCCAGGCTTCTTTACACATACGCCATCAGCAAACAGTCCAGGATTCTCGACGGTGACACGCCTGCCGGCCTTTATCGAACGGTACATGCAGTCGGAGTCCTCGGGCTCGACGCCATAGACCTTGACGCCGGGGCGCACCTTCTTCACGTAGACCGCCACACCGGCAGCCAGCCCGCCGCCACCGACCGGCACGAAAACCGCAGTGAGGTCGCGCCCCGCCTGCTCGAGAATCTCCTTGCCGACCGTACCCTGTCCCGCAATCACCTCCGGATCGTCATAAGGATGTATGAACGTCAGCTTCTTCTCGGCCACAATCCTTGCGGCCTCTTCGGCGGCGTCCGAGTATCCGTCTCCATACAGCACCACGCCTGCGCCATAGGACTTTACGGCGTTGATCTTTATCTCCGGCGTAGTGACCGGCATCACTATCGTAGCCTTCACGCCAAGCTTCTTCGCGGCCAGCGCGACACCCTGCGCATGGTTGCCGGCCGACGCCGCCAGGACGCCCTTCTCGAGAGCCTCTCGCGGCAGCTGGCTCATCTTGTTGTAGGCTCCGCGCAGCTTGAAGCTGTGCACCGACTGAAGGTCCTCTCTTTTGAGCAGGAACCGGCAACCGTATTTCGCCGAAAGCGCGGCAGCCTCCTCCAGAGGGGTCTCCACCGCCACATCATACACCGTGGCGTTCAGTATCTTTGAAAGGTAGTCCATCTGCATAACAGGGTCTCGACCGTCACTCCTCTTCCGCAGACGCCTCGCCGAGATCGATATCAGGGAACATGTCCCTGGCCGTGTTCGCGTACTCGGGGAAGTCCGTCACGACCTTCTTGACGATCGCCTCGCCGCGCGTTACGGCGCTGTTGTCGTCCGAGCAGATTATGCGCATCGTGAGCGCCGCACCGCTCATGGCCTCGGCCCACTCGCGCAGGTTGAGACGCGGCTTGCCGTTCTGCCGTCCGCCTTCTACGTAAGTGAGTATGAGCTCGTTGAGGTTGCCGTGGTATTCCTTGTAGAACTTCACGAAAGTCATCTTGGACGGCGTCTTGCCGTCGCCGAACACGATGTCGCTCTCGGTCGCGCTCTTGACAACGCGGCCCTTCAGCTTCGACTTCTTGAACGTGTATCCGGCGAGGTTGCGTCGGAATATCTCATGGGCGGATTTCATCGCGTTGACCTTGCGGATCTCGTTGTCGGCGGCGAAGCCTCCCTCGGCGGTCTTGAACTCCGCCTTCATCGTCTCAAGCTGGCGAAGGGCGTTCTTCCAGTCCAGCTGGCGGAAACTACCGATCGAGTTTATGGACTCGAACTTCTCCCTTGCCGCGCTGGTCTCTTCCTCCACGAGCTTTGCCCTGGCCGCAGCCATTTCGTCTTGGCGCTTCTTGTCGGCCTCGTCTTCGGCGGCCTTGGCGGCGGCGCGCTCGGATTCGAGCTTCTCACGGCGCAGGTTCTTTATGGCCTGCTCGACGATCTTCTTGCCGCGATCCCTTATGTAGCCGGCGCCCTTGCGGACGTTCTCGACATCCTTTGAGGCCTTGATCTCGTTGCACAGCTCGGTAGCCTGCCTTGAGAGTTCGGACAGCGCCCGCATCGACGCCTCGTCGTTGCCGGAATGCTTGCCTGCGCGCTCGCAGATCGCCATGACCTTTGCCATCCCGTGGCGTATCCGCAAAGCCGCCGCCCTGCACGAGTAGGCGCGCTCCCAGAGTCCTGCCATGTCGGTGACGACGATCGGGACATCCGCCGCAGGAGCCGGCGCCGCAACCTCGGCAGGAGCGGCATTCGTCGCCGCAGGAGCAGGCTCGGCGGCCGCAGGAGCTTCGGCAGACTCGTCCGGTGACTTGCTCGCCAGGGCCTCCGCGTCAAGCAGTTCCTTGGTTTTCGCAGGCTTGAACGCATCGGCGTATTCCGGCAGAAGCTTCTTCAGTTCCTCGTTCGCCTTTTCGCAGTTGGACTCCGCCGTTGCCACAAGGCCGTCCACGTCGTCCGCGAACTTGGATGCCGTCGCCGCCGTGTCGGAGATTGCCGTCCTTGCAATTCCTATGTTGCGGACTATCTGCGCCTGATGCTCGGCCTCTCGCGCATTCTTGTCCGCCACCTGATACCAGACGAGTCCGCCGACAACAGCGCCGATGAGCGCTATGACGCCGACGACCACACCGACGACCTTGAGTCCCAGGTTGCCGCCCTCTTCCTCCTCCTCGTTAGCCTCGGGCTTCGCCTCCTCCGCTCCGGGAGAACCTGCGCTGCCCGCCGTCTCCTTGTCCTGTTCGGTAGCGGACGAAACATCCTTGGTGGTGGACAGTCCTCCCTTGCGCACCGTCATCATGCGGCGGCCACGGACTGCCATCTTGCGGTTTCCGTTTATCGGGCCTGTCGTCGAGGCGGACTTCGCGCCGCCGGCAGGCGTATCGACCCTGCGCGTCGCCTCAAGGCCGGTGGTCATGACCTTCTTGAATTCCTCGATGAGCGCCTCGAAGCTGGGGAATCGGTCCTCCTTCTTGAACGCAAGCATCTTCGTAACAAGCGCGTCGATCTGCGGCGAAAGCTCTGGTCTGAGGGCGCTTGGCTTCGGCGGCGGATTGGAGAATCGGGCCTTGACGACAGCGGTCACGTCGTCACCGTCGAACGGAGGCTTTCCGGTAAGGGCGTGGTACAGAGTACCGCCAAGGCTGTACATGTCGGCGCGGTAGTCAACCTCCTCAAGCTTGACCTTCTCGGGCGAAATGTAGTATGGCGTGCCCCATATCTCCTTGGTGTCCTTCTGCATCCCGGCAAGGCCGAAGTCGACGAGTTTCGCGTTGCCGTTCGCATCAAGCAGGATGTTCTCCGGCTTAACGTCGCCGTGCACATAACCCTGGTCGCTCGCGCACTGGAGGGCCTGGGCGACCTGCTGGCATATCTTCATCACGCGCGGCACCTCGGTCTTGCCGTCCCCGGCGTGCTTCATGAGCGAATCCAGCGACCCGCCCGCGACAAGCTCCATCGCGATGTAGGGCATTCCGTCGCAGATGCCGTAGGAGTATATTTGGGCAATGTTCGGATGGATCAGTTTCGCGGCGGCCTGGGCCTCCTTCTTGAACTTCTCGACGAACTCCGGATCCGACCCGTACTCCCTGAGCATCACCTTGACGGCGACGGGACGGTCAAGCATCTTGTCACGTCCCATGTAGACTCCGCCCATGCCGCCCGCGCCAAGCTCGCGCTCCAGCAGGAAGTTGCCGTTGTCCCCGAAGACTCCGGGAGTCTTAATCAGCTGTTCGCTCATCGTATTACCCTCCATCCGTTGAATGGCCAGAAGACAAAACTGCCTACGCCGCGCAGGTTCTCGCCGGGAACGGCGCCCCAGTAGCGGCTGTCGTTTGAATTGCCGAAGTTGTCGCCGCAGGCGAAATACTCGTCGTCGCCCATGGTGACCACCGCCGGGCGCCCCTCGACGGGATGCTCCAGCTCGTATGTCTCGCCAGGCGTCGCCTTAAGGCGCTTTATGTAGTGTATGCCCTGCGGCAGTCGGTCTATGCCGGTTGTCGAGAATATGACAACCTCTCCGTCGCGCGGCTTCCTGAAGTTCCAAAGCCATCTGTTCACGAAGATGAAGTCGCCGGTCGTCACCGTACCCTTCCATACGACCTCGCCCTGGCTGTAGTGGCGGCCCCCGATCGTAGCCAGCGCATCTGTCGGAACCTTGAAGGGCTTTCCGCTGATGCCGACAGCGACATCGGCGAACCCGTCCCCCCTCGGCCTGATGCGCGGAGTTCCGCTTGACTTCGCCCTGTGCTCGACGACGCTTTCGCCGCTCCATGCCCACTTTGCGAGCGACAGCGGAAACACGTCCCATGCGCCCTTCTCTGTTCCCGCAGTCGTGTGGTAGCCCCAGAGCGTCGGCTGCATGGACCCGGTAGGTATGTTGAACGGCTCGTAGAAATATGCACGAAAGGCCATCGCGACCGAGATCGCAACGACCAGCGTGTCAAGCCACTCTTTGCCGTAGTCCTGCCAGGTTCGCATCTTACGTCCTGTAGTTCGGAGCTTCCTTCGTTATCGTTATGTCGTGGGGACGGGCCTCCCTGAGACCGGCCGCAGTGACGCGATAGAACTTGCCCTTTTCCTTGAGCTCCTCTATCGTGCGTGCGCCGCAGTAGCCGAGCGATGCGCGAAGTCCGCCGCAGAACTGCGTCATGATTGACTTAACGCGACCGGAGTACGGGACCATGCCCTCAATACCCTGTGGCACGAGGCTGTCCTCTTCCTCGTTGTCCTGGAAGTACCTCGCACGGCTGCCTTTGCCGTTCTTGAGCGCAGCCATGGAACCCATTCCGCGATAGACGACATACTGGCGCCCGTTGGAGTATATCTTCTCGCCCGGGCTCTCCTCCGTGCCAGCAAGCACGCTGCCTAGCATGACGGAGTCGGCGCCGGCCGCAATAGCCTTCGGAACGTCGCCCGAAAGCTTGATCCCGCCGTCAGCGATCACAGCGACATCGGTTCCGCGAAGCGCCTTCGCCGCACTGTACACCGCCGTAAGCTGTGGAATCCCGACGCCGCACACTACGCGAGTCGTGCAGATGGAACCGGGGCCTATGCCGACCTTGACGGCGTGCGCACCGCTCTTCGCAAGCGCGACCGCAGCCTCGCCAGTCGCGATGTTGCCCGCGATGACGTCCACCTTCGGGAAGTGCTTGACGATGTATTTCGTCATGTCCATGATGCCCTTGGAGTGGCCGTGCGCCGAATCGACCACAACGACGTCAACTCCCGCGTCCGCGAGCTTCTCCATGCGCGAAAGGTCGCCCTTGCCGCCGGAGACCGATGCCGAAACGCGCAGCCTGAACTTGTCGTCGCAGTTGACCGAGGTGTTGGAGTTCTCTACGATGCGCTGCACGTCTGTGAAGCTGTAGAGGCCCACGATGCGGCCTTCCTTGTCGACGAGAGGAAGCTTGCCTATCTTGTTCTCGCGCATTATCTCGTAAGCCTTCTTCAGGCTGGTGCCCGGCTTCGCGGTAAGAAGCTTGGTCTGCATCACGTCACCCAGCTTGGCGGCGTTCTGAGGGGCGAAGCGCATGTCGCTTGAAGTGATCATGCCGACAAGCCTGTCCTTGTCGTCAAGCACGGGGAAGCCGTTGAACTTGAGCTTCCGCTCGGCCTTTACGCTCCTCAGATAGCCGATGTCGTCGCCGGAATGGAAGCATACAGGATTCTCGATCATTCCGTTCAGGTGGTTCTTGACAAGCCTCACCTGGGCTGCCTGGTCGTCTTCCTCAAGATTCTTGTGGATGCACCCGATGCCTCCTGCGAGAGCCATGGCGATAGCCATAGGAGCCTCCGTCACCGTGTCCATCGCGGCGGACATGAACGGAACCTTCATCTTGGTGCGGGACGTAAGCTTTGTTTCAAGGGACGTGTCGTCCGGCAGAAAATCGGCGTACTGCGTAACCAACGTAACATCGTCATAGGTAAGACCCTCGTAGGGAAATGTCTTCATAAAGTCATCAAGATACTTGTTCATACGCCATTCTTCCTTTTTGAAGGTATATTATACCCTATTTGGCGTGAAAACGCAACAGCGGACCGCCGCAATCCGACTCACCAGAACGACTTTATCGTCTTCGAAATGTCGGTATTTTCCATCATGCCGGTGAAGTGTTCCGAGCCGGGCCCCTTGGACGTCGTAAGCGCCGGCAGCCCCGTATGGGCGCCGCTCGTCCAACCGACTCCTGCCTTTTCGCTCATAAGGCGCTTGGCCTTGTCCGCAATGTCTCCCTTTGCAAAATGGCGTTCAAGACTGGCTATCTCATTCCCGGACAGCGACATCGGATCTTCCGTTCCGCCGTCGAACCTGAAGCCGAAGCATTCCGAGACAAGCGGTTTTACGTCTTCGAACTGCGCACCGCCGTCCTTGAGAGACTTTGCCTTCTCGGCAAAACTGTCGGCGGAGCACTTCTGCCCCTCAAGCCGCTCAACATAGAAGGCATAGCCAGTGCCGGAGAAGCCAAGGGACATTCCGCCCGTCTCGTGGTCTCCCGTGACTATGATCAGCGTATCTGGATTCTCCCGCTGGAAAGCCAACGCGACCTTGACTGCCTCGTCGAGTTCGAGCACGTCACGAAGGTTCGCCGCCGCATCGTTGGAGTGCCCCGCCCAGTCTATGCGTCCACCTTCGACCATCAGGAAGAATCCCTTGTCTTCGCCGCCCTCGGACGCGCGGCAATGCAGATAATCCAACGCAAAACGCGTCATCTCCGGCAGACGCGGCATGTCTTCGCCCCTCATGTCGATTGCGTATGGCTGAGCCTGCTCGCCGCTGCGCCACCAGACTCCTGCGCCATCCGGCAGGTTGCCCGCCGAAAGTCTGCCCTCAAGGTCGGAGAATCCATTGCGGCCTTCCGCCACGATCCATCCCTTGGACGCGGCCATCTCGTAAAGGTTGCCTGCGTATTCGGGCGAGTCGGTCCGCGAATTTGCGCCGGCAAGTCCTCCACCCATGAAAAGGTCGAACTTGCTGTTTACGAGGTCGAGACCTATTTCGTACAGCATGGAGCGATGGCCCCTGTGCGCGTAGAAGCCAGCCGGTGTGGCGTGGTTTATGGAAACGCTCGTCATTATGCCGACCTTGCGCCCCGAATCCCTAGCGGCCTCAGCGCAGCTTTCCACGCGCGCCCCGTTGGCGTCCAGTCCTAGTGTGCCGTTGGTTGTCTTGACCCCGCACGCTATCGCGGTGGCCGCAGCCGCGGAATCCGTAACGAGTGACGATGCCGAATAAGTGCACACCGTCGCGTGGCACGGCAGGGAATTCATCGCCAGAGGCCCTTTGCCGGACTTTCTCAGGAACTCCTCCGCAACCATTCGTTGCGGCGTGCTCATACCGTCGCCTATGAAAAGCACCACATTGCGCGGCACATCGGCCATCGCCTGCATTGCGACGAGCAATGTCAAAATGAACGCTGAGAACCCGGACGCTTTCATGTCATACCTCCTGTATATCTATTGTTCAATTATGCCTAAACGGTTCAAGCTCGCTCCACGAAACCGTCGCCGAGAGGACTCCGTAGCAGCCGGCCATGACGGAATACGGCGGGAAGGTCCATGTTATGCCGTCCCGCTCGACCGTCATCTCGAGATCGCCGATATCAACCTTGGTGGACTCCTTCTCGAAAGTGTCGTCGATGGAAAGCCTGTTCTGCTCGAGCATCTTCTCGAAGGCCAGCTCGGCGACCGCCCACAGCTCATCCTTGGCGAAATAGTCCTCTGCACCAAGACGCTTCCCGTCAGGCAGCGAAATCACCTCCGAAACGAAGTAGGAGTGGCATCCGTTGCCGCCGTCGTTGGCATAGCCGTCGTTCGTGAGGCATATCACGGGCCTAGCATACCACGCCTTTCCGCCGTTGAGGCCAAACGGAAGATCGACCTTCGCATCCACAACGAAGTTCCAGCGGCTGCAGATATGTTCGCAGTCAATTCCGTCGCAACCTGCGCTGCAGGCCCCCATGCGGCGGCAATCCAAGCGCTTGCGAAGTTCCGCCTTGAACGCAGCCTCCGCCGCGTCAAGCGTCGATGGCGGATGCGCCTTGTCGAAGCCCCAATAGTTGCCGGCAAACGAAATCTCTATGATCCTCTTGCGCACAAGCTCTAGCATGCCGTCGTCAAGGCCTATCGACCGCTCAGGCCATTCGACGCTCCAGCCGCCGGACACATCAGACCCTGGGTGTTCGCCATGAGCCCTTCCCGTGCCCTCGAACGAATAGACGTGGAGCGAGCATCCTCCGCCATGCCTCTCCGCCGACTCGACAGTTCCGCACTCCGTGAACGTGAACGGCTCTTGACCGTTGACATCCGCATAACGGCATCCGGCGGCGATTGCCACCGCCGCCACAACCAAACCTGATAATCTCGCTGTCGCACTCATGGTGTTGGGTTATTATACCATATACTCTTGCAGCAGTCACCGTCCGGGGGTTAAACAAAAAAAGAAGCGCGGCAGAAACCTGCCGCGCCCTTTTCTTGCCTGATCTCAGGAATTACATCTGAGGCAGAGCGGCGAGCTCGGTAAGGAGCTTGTAGTTCTCCTTGAAGCCGGTCTCGGCACGCTTGAGCATCTCCTCCGCCTTCTCGGCGCCGACCTTCTTGACGAGCTGCTTGAAGCGGTTCTCGCCGCAGTCCTTCGAGAGAGCGCGCTCCGCGAAGGAAACCGTGTCGGACTTGTCCTTGGAGTCGAGGGTGAGGCCGTTCTTGCCCTGGGCCGCGACATCCGGGTTGTAGCGCCACAGCGGGAAGTGGACGGAGTCCACGGCCGCCTTCTGGTGCGCCGGACCGGTTGCGGTGTTGAGACCCTGCTCGATGCAGTGCGCGTAGGCGATGATGATCGCCGGGCCGTTGTAGTTCTCGGCCTCGTTGAACGCCTTCACCGTGGCCGCCGGGTTGGCACCCATCGACACATAGGCGACGTAGACGTTCTTGTACTGCATCTGCATGAGGCCGAGGTTCTTCTTGGCCTGCTGCTTGCCGGAGGCCGCGAACTTCGCGATGGCTCCGATAGGCGTGGACTTGGAAGCCTGGCCGCCCGTGTTGGAGTAGACCTCGGTATCCATGACGAGGATCTTGACGTTCTTGCCGGAGGCGAGGACGTGGTCGAGACCGCCGTAGCCGATGTCGTAGGCCCAGCCGTCGCCGCCAAGGATCCAGACGGACTTGCGGACGAGGTTGTCTGCGACCGCGAGGAGCTGTCCGCATAGGCAGCAGCCCGCATCCTTGCCGGCCTTGAGGTAGCCCTTGAGCTCGGCGACGAGAGCACGCATCTGCTCGACGCCCTGGCCCTTGTCGTCATACTGGTCGACGGCCTTGATCTTCTCGAGGCAGCCCTTCAGCTCGGCGGGCGTCTTGTCGCTCGCGAGCACCTTGTCGACGAGCTCCATGGCGAAGCCGTAGAGCTTGTCGGCCGAGACGCGCATACCCATACCGAACTGGGCGTTGTCCTCGAAGAGCGAGTTGCTCCACGCAGGGCCGCGTCCGTCGGCGCGCTGGCAGTACGGGGTCGTAGGCAGGTTGCCGCCGTAGATCGACGAGCAGCCGGTGGCGTTCGCGACGATGAGGCGGTCACCGCAGATCTGGGTGAGCAGCTTGACGTAGGGCGTCTCGCCGCAGCCCGCGCACGCGCCGGAGAACTCGAACAGCGGACGCTTGAGCTGGCTGTCGAGAATCTGCTTGGTGTCGAGCTTCGCGGGATCGACGTCCGGAATGCCGAGGAAGAACTTCCAGTTCGCGGCCTCGGGCTTGCGGAGCGGGATCTGCTCGACCATCTTGAGCGCGGGAGCGTCCTTGAACTTCTCCTGCGACATCGGGCACTGGACGACGCAGAGCTTGCAGCCCATGCAGTCTTCAGGGGCGACCTGGACGGTGACCTTCGCGCCGAGAGCCTTCATCTTGGGCGTCTTGGCGTCGGCGCACTTGAACGTCTCGGGAGCGCCGGCGAGCTTGTCGGCATCGTAGACCTTCATGCGGATGGCCGCGTGAGGGCAGATGATCGAGCACTGGCCGCACTGGATGCACTTGGTCGGATCCCACGCCGGAATGAACGCGGCGACGTTGCGCTTCTCCCACTGGGTCGTGGCGGTAGGCCACGTGCCGTCGACGGGAAGCTCGCTGACCTTGAGCGTGTCGCCCTTCTGGGCGATCATCTTGGAGGAGACGTTCTTGACGAACTCTGGCGCCTCGGCCGCGACGGTCGCAGGCATCTTGAGCTTGCCGGCGGGGGCGGCGGGATACTTGACCTCCTCGATGGCGGCGCTGGCGGCCTCGATGCACTTCCAGTTCATCTCGACGACGTCCTGGCCCTTCTTGGAGTAGGCCTTCTCGGCGTAG
>Ga0265298_10001096_pt1 | contig 39871 bp, 41 predicted proteins | sample AusTroGonzalo_MG_3_FD_193486 | JGI IMG/M metagenome (GOLD analysis project Ga0265298, IMG submission 193486) | Bovine rumen microbial communities from tropical cattle in Woodstock, Queensland, Australia - Gonzalo_01 | ecosystem: Host-associated > Mammals > Digestive system > Stomach > Rumen ... | reverse complement strand
GCCGCACAAAGTGGTTTGCAAACAGCACCTGTATGCCGTATGCGGTGGGCCTGCCACCATCTCTTTCAAAGTTCCGAAGTCCTCCTGCCAGGTGGCCATCCCAACAAGATTTCTTCTCGTGACACACGTTTATAGGTGCGAATTTACTGATTTTGCGGCGGATAACAAAGTGATTCCCTTTCATTAGATTGCCTACCTTTGTACACTATGATGAAGGACATACATACAATTGAGCAATTGAAGATTGCTCTGAAGAGCAGTGAGACGCATGCGCGAACATGCACTGTACAAGATTACAACACACAATCCAACTATTGGAAGCAGAACGAACCGGGTTATTTAGCCATCAGTGTTTCCCCAAAGATGGTAAAGAAGGCCGTGAAGGTGCTCGAAATCTTCTTGACTCGGCTGATACGGCAAGGGGGTTCAATCGATTTGGGGAATCGTGGTTCTTGTGGCAGTCCATCATCAGCCTTAGTCCTGGAGGGTCATCGCTTCCACATAAGAATAAAAGAGATATTTAAGCGCCAGGAAGTCAAAAACAGTTTTTTGAATGCGGCTCATTCAAAACCAACCGGGCAGTTAAAAATTGAGGTCTATTATGGATTGCATTATAGACCTGCAAAAACCATGACCGCCAGTAATGTTGAAGACTGGCCAGACAAGGCCACCACTTTGTTGTAGGCAACATTTTCATACAGGACATCCAGAAGAATTGTGCCGCTGGGATAACCAGAAGGATAGGAAACCTCGTATCTGTATTCGGCGTGGGATTTGGGGACGCCGGTGCGGGATTTCCTTTCCAACTCCTTGGCACCCGTGAAGCCGTATTCCTCTGCGTTCTTGCCCAGATAATCCCGGATGTCAAGGCCTGGAGGGCAGACGATATCCACGTCGATGGAGAGTCGTCTGGAACTGCCCAGATGGAGCATCAGGGCCGTGCCGCCTTTAAAGACGAAGGGGCAGCCGGCAATCTTCAGGGATTCCAGCAAGGAGAAGGCACGGATGGATTTCTCCAGAAGCGATGCGTCTCGGATGTTGGGATATTGGGAGCGCAGTGATTCAATCCACTGGGCGGAACGGCTTTCGGGGTTAATCATTGTACGGTTGGTCTATATTGTTGAGTCTTTTTTGGACCTTGTCGATACACCTGCGGCGGCGGGCATATCGCTTGAGTCTGGGAATTGAAATGTAGCAGTCTCTCAGTACATTCGTATAAATTGTGGTTGCTTCCGAGCCCTGGAGGTAAAAGAATTCCGGATTTGCGACGATGTCCACAAGGACCTTTTCTGCAGTAGGGACAACTATTCCGTCAACGGTCTCCAGAGGAGATTCTGTATAGAGCGGATTCACGACGATACAGCCCATATTGGAGCCGTATTTATAGTATTCATCCTCAGTTGGATTCAGAAGGACCGCTTGGCCAGGACACATTTCTTTGATGGCGTCGAAGAAGGTCTGAAGCAGGAATCGCTCAACATCTATGATGGTCATCTTGACATTGGGCACGTGCAGCATAAATGGCACGACGCTGCCGGCATCCCAGATACAGAAGTCGGCCAGCGGATAACGCTTCTTTATTTTGCGGGCCAGGTCGGCAGTCTCCGGCCGAGGGAGTAGTACCCATTTATATTTACCCCCCTGCGGCAGAGCGTATTCGCCCCATCCGGTCTTGACCAGGCGGCCGGAGGAAACCAGCCGTGCAAGAAGGGTATTCAAACTGGCGTCGTTGATGTCACTGCCGTTACGAAGATACTCCGCGAGTTCCTTCTTTTTGAAGGGACCACGGTGAATCGTTGCGAAACTCAGTATGCTTTCACTTACCTGCATAGTGGCATTGATTTGGGGCAAAAGTAAAACAAATTCGGCACAAAACCAAGAATTGTGCCAAAAATGTTTTACTTTTTACGGGGTTCGACGGAGGACATCAATCAAAATAATCGTACTTATCGGTGAGTTTCTGGACCACGTCCAGCTGGTCGGCCTTGATGTAGCGCTTGAGCATTTCGGGCGTGGTGTGGCCGGTGACTTTCATGATGTCGAAGATGTCGATGCCGGCAAGGTACATGAGGGTGGCGCCGGTACGCCGGGCGGTGTGCGACATCACAAGCTTGTATTTCTCGATGGTTTCCTTCTTCCGGACGCCGCCTTTGGAGGTTTCGATGGTGACCAGGTCCGTGAGGCCTGCTACGCGCGCGATATCCTTTATATGACGGTTGATGGTCTGGTCTTCGAAGTGCGGCAACTCGTAGTTGTACTTCTCCAGGATGGCGACGAGCTCTTTCTTGCAGGGAATGCTCACCTTGGCGCCGGTCTTTTTCTGATGGATGTCGATGTAGGTGACGTCCTTGGTCTTGATGACGGCTTTGGTCTGGCCTTTCTTCTTGGGATCTGGCACGTCCTCAATCCAGCGCTTGGTGACGGTGTGAATATCTTCCTTCTTGATGTTGTTATAGTCCGAGATTCGCTGGGCGGTGTACACGCCTACCATGAAGATGTCGCGGGAGATGGCGGCGCCTGCTTCCAGTTCGCTCAGATCGGCCGCATTCATCTTGTCCAGCTCCTCCTGGGTGAGGTAGATGGTATCGACCTGGACGCGGTTGCCTTTGAACTTGGGGTTCTTGAAGGTGGTGTTGGTGTGGTAGCCTTCGGCCTGGGCGCAGGACATGATCCACTTGAACTGGTTGATGATTTTGCCGACGGTATTGATCGAGTAGTCCCGCTTCTTGAGGTATGCGAGGAAGTCGTAGTAGAACTGCATGTCGATATCGGCGAAGTCATAGGTGCGCTTCTTGGACGCCTGGAACTTCTGGAACTGCTTGTTGGAGGTCTTGATGGTGCGGATGCTGCCGTCGGTGAAGACGGTGCCTTTCTCTGTCTGTTGGTTCTTTTCTTTTTCATCTCAAACGCGAATTTACAACTTTTTCGTCGACACCCTACCTTGCGCAATGGTTTGGCACAAGCGCTATATAACTTTGCATCCGTAAAACGTTAGAGTCATGATTGAGATTGTTATTTCCGTAGCTCTGTATCTGGGGGCCCTGATCCTTCTGGTGAAAGGAGCATTTGCGTTTTGTAACAACGCAACGGAGCGTTAGTGTGCGACAATCGGAGATTGCAGTCTCCGTCCTGGCGAGTACGACATTTTCGGCGATGAGTGCGCATTATAGCCGGAGATGTCGTACTTTGTTTTACTTACAATTTATACCTGATTTTCGAGCACATTTCGCAGGAGTTCGATTCCGTGGCGGTCTATGAAGACAAATAACCATTTGAAGGCCGTCAGGTACTTGTTTCAAAAGGCGGCCAACGAGTACTGTAATCCGTTTTAGTAGACAAACTTGCCGCCAAGACCGAGACCGGGTGTATTAAATTTGAAAGATCCATCGATAATAACCACATTATCACCGGTCATCCAAATGTTTCCGGGGTGAAGATCTTCGGCAATCACAGTGTCCGAATAGAAGCGGACGGTGTGATAGGGCTCTTCTACAAGTTTCCAGAAGCCAAGACAGCGCATATAAAGAGAGATTTCATCTTCGCTCATTTTATGCGCCTGGCGGAAGAAACGCTGCTTCATAAGAACGACAAAGTCATTCTGCAGGTCACGACCAAAGCCCTCAACTTCCAGAGAAGTTTGAGGACATAGAGTATTCTGAATAACTATCCTGTCAAAGAAACGGACAAGATTGTCATATTGGCCAGTCCTGCATACTTTATGAACAAAAACATCCCCTTCTGCATACACCTGTGCTTCACCTCCGAAACCATAAAACTGGTAACCGAGGCTTTTGTATTATTCCTGAGGATGTATATGCCAACAACCATTTTCCGAGCCCTGTTCTCCAGGTCGGATTCTTGGTCCATGGCTGTTTCTAACTCTGATTCTGGGTTGTATGGAGCCTCTGGTACTGGGCGACCATATCTTCCCAAGACAGCGGATCCTTCGCCCAGGAGGCGACCTCCCGCTTCAAATCCTCGCTGAAACGCTGGATCATATCGAAATCTATTGAATGCAGTTCCGGCATTGTTCACAGCATAAAATGTTTAACTATGCAATATTAGCAATTTATTGACAAACTTCCAAATTGTACTCTTTAAAGCTCCATCTAATTCAACAGCGCAGTCAGTTCTTTACGCACCCAAATAGGCGCAAGCACGTCGTATCGTTGTTTTGACAAGTATTCCATAGCAAACTTAACGGGACCGCTTGATACAGTAATAAGCCGCTGCTGCTTCAATTAAGCCCAGCACAAAGAAGATGTTGCTGAGAACGACGAATCCCCATACATACCATTCCAGCACAATCCAAAGCATCAGGATGATGCCGCAGGCAAAAGTGACCTGGTAGGCCCACGGGTGTTTCTTGAACAGCATTAACGCCGCCAGTATCTGGGTGAGGCCGTTCACCGCCAACAGGGCAAAGCCGGAAGGGATGAAGTTCCTGAAGAAAATGTCTGGCCAGGGCATTCTGGCACGAAGCAGGTCCAGCATCGGCTCCCCACCCCAGCTGACGCCGGAGGGATCCATCCACATCATCACCGCTCCGCCAATGGCACCGACGGCGATGAAAATGGTAAGAATTCTCAAGAATGTTTTCATATCACCTGTAAGTACTTAGATTCCGCTTACGCCCGTGACAATAATGCCAATCCCGAAATAGAGCATCAGGCAGCAGCAAAGCCTGGCTTGTTTTGATCGGGCCGCATAGTAGTTCAGATACAGTGCCGCAAGAATGGTTGCAAGGCCGATAACAAGCCCCGCGCCCCTGAACCAGATTTCTTCTTCCAGCAGGCCGCTCACCAGGGGATAGGTGCCGATAAGGATAAAATGTCCGAACCAGTTGCCGATAAACGACAGGACGAAAACCCATATACCCCAGTCGAAGGCATTTCGTCGATAACAATAGACCAGCAGGATAGAAGTGACAATAACCAGAATCAGGGCGGACGCACCTTCAATATGAGGAAAGCACATCAGGTAATCATCGGCCACGATGCTGAAGTGCCAGGCGCATTCGCCCGTAGATTGCCATAGGAGCGTACCGCCGGTATAACCAAGCCAAAAGGCTGGAAGAGTCTTTCCCTGCCGTCCCTTTTTACAGGCAAGCCAGGCAAAAAGGAAGGCCGACAAAAAAGCCAGGCACATAAAAGCCAGCCGGGTGGGGGAGGGATCCACCGCTTCACCGTCGTCCAGATGCGGCGGCACAACGGACTCCATTCCGCTGCCAAGGTGGATGGACAAGGCAAAAATGGCCACCAGGACACATGTAATGCCCATTATTCCGACTAATGGAAGAACCCCATCCTTGAGGCCGTCTCGGACACCCACAAGAGGGCTTTTACTGAATTTGAACTGACTGTCTTTGCTCATATCAACTGCAAAAAAACACAGCGGGTTGTGCAACCGGGTTGCAAAAATAGCCATTGATTCCGTTATTTACAAAAACGGGAAGGGAACTCTTCGGCGCGGAAACTGATGCTGTCGAAGAACATGGCATATCGCTCGTTGTGAAGGTCGGTCCCAACCATGTCGTAGAGGCCGCTTTTCAATATGGCTTCGCAGCGGACGCTGACCGCCTGACCGTAGAGGCCCTCGAGGGAACCGGCGTTGCGTTGGAACAGGCAGCCTGCTTCTTTTAGGCCGATGTAGTCTTCCATTTCCAGGTACATATAGCGCTCGGGATGCGCCAGGACGGGCTGGTAGCCCATATCCAGCAGACGCTTGACCTCGTCCAGGGGAACGATGTCCCCAACCTTCGTTGGGTCGTGGATAGGTAGCTCCACCAGCAGATGATTACCCTCCCAGGGCAGCAGCCATCCCTTTTTCAGCGTTTCCGGCCAGGTTTCCGGGATGAAGCGGTATTCCATGGACGGCACCAGTTCCAGCGGAATATTGCGCAACGCCAGTGCTTCCCGCAGGCGGTCACAGGCTCGGCGCACAATGTCCGGCGTATTCTGGAACAGAAAGGTTCGGTGCGAAGTGCAAATGGCCCGCTCAAAGCCCCAGGCCACTTGCCGGCGTGCCAAATCGGCCGATACCTCAATGCACGGGGATCCGTCGTCAATCTCCGGGAGAATATGGCAGTGGCAGTCAATCTTCATAGCTCGGATTCCTTAACCACTTCGGTCTGATAGGTATAAAGGTCAGCGTCTTTCCAGCCGTCCCAGCCGATACCGGCCTTGTCGCGGGCGCAGTGGCCCAGGAACTGTTCGGTGTTCCAGCCTGTCTCTTCGGCCACCTGTGGCAGGAAGGTGCCGTGGTTTCGGCCCTTGATGATGTAGATACCGTCGCGGCCCAGTTTGAACTCGTCGATGGATTCTATTTTTGTCAGGGGTGAAAGGACGGAGACTTCGATGTCTATCTGGTGGACCTCATTGCGTGAAAGGGACGGGAAGCGGGGATCGTGGAAAGCGGCGCTCTGCGCCATGTCACGGATGGTTTCCGCCAGGGTATCGTCGGAAGTGAACCGGCCGATGCAGCCGCGAAGATGCCCGTTCAAATGGAGCGTAACAAAGACACCGTAGCCACTCTCTTTGAGGATGCCCACAGGGCGGGCGTCACCGTCAAACGGCAGGCGCAAGGCTGAACAAATGGCCTGCCGGGCAGTGGCAATCATCGCGGCCTTCTCTTCCTGAGAGAAGCTGAAAAGATGGTCCTCAGGCACATCGGCAGTCTTTTCCTTGCGGGTGAAGACGATGGAATTGTAGCCCACTACGCGGTTCTTGTCACCGTAGACCGAGTCTCCGGAGTTACGGTACATCACATGATCGGCCGAGAAATAGCCGGGGCCACGAGCGTCTATGATGGAGAGCAGCACGGCAATGGCATTGGCTCCGCAGGCGGCGGTGTCCTCTCCGCGGAAATCCATTTTATCCACTTGATGGAGCGCTCGCCGGAATTCTTCCAATCCTCCGGTGGTAATGGCTTCGGCCATAAACAGGTCAGACTTTTGGGCATCCTCATAAGAGGGATAATGGGAGAAGTCGGAACTGATAATGAAGAGGTTATCTTCGTTGAAATAAGGCGATAGGACCTCGGCTATCTTTTCCAGGACTTCCAAATGCTGAGAACCGATCACGATGGGAACGATGGGTGGGACTTCCTTGCAGAGAGCCTGCAGGAAGGGCAGCTGGACCTCCAGGCAGTGCTCGCGATCGTGAGCATCGGCTCGGAAAATGAAAGCTCCGTCGCCTTTGCTGATGAGTTCCTTCCCTACCGCGATGTCCACGGGAACCTGGCCCAGCGGCGTCTCGGCATACGAGAACTGGGTCTGCACGCTGGCGGCGTTGAAGCCCACCCGGTGGCTGGGGCCAAGGAGGAAGATACGCTTGTAGGCGTGCCCCCGGGGGATGCGATTGTAGGCAGAGGCGGCCACCTCCCCGCTGAAGACGTATCCCGCGTGCGGTACGATAACCGCTTGCGGTGCGGGTCCATCGGCCACAGGATGCAGCCAGGGGCCGATCATCGCGTTGATTTCCTTGGCGATAGCGGGGTAAAACGTACCGGCAACAGCGGGCTTTCTTACTTGCCGGGGTTCGGTATGGCGGGACATAGGCGCAGGGTTTATGGTGGCCGTAAAGGCGGCGAGAATGAGGGCTATATGAAGACATTCAGTCATAAGGCAAACCTAAGCTAGAACTCGAACTTCCCACCTTCTTCTTTCATTTCCTCATACTTGGCTTTATTCAGACGGAAAAGCGAAGCAATTCGACCGGGACGACGTTTGGCTTTGACTGATTCAGTGGAAGCACCTTCTTCGGGCATATAACAATAGTCTATTCTATCCATCATAGGCGGTGCAACACTGCACTCAAGCATAGGTTCTTCCTCTTCTTTGGGCGCCTCCTCCAGAATACCTGTAGAAAGGATTTTGCGTTGAAAATTACGACGGTCGAATTTAACGCCAAGGATGATTTCGTATAGACGCTGCAGATCCGGAATAGTGAATTCATCATCCAGGAGCTCAAAACCGATGGGCTCAAAATGAATATCCTTTTTAAGACGGTCCAATGCTGCTTTCAGGATATCAGCATGGTCGAAGGCTAGCGGAGGGAGATCATCGATGGAAAACCAGGCAGCTTCGTCGGCATCATCGCCGCCGATAACATCGGCCGGTTTCACCAGAGCGTAATAAGCTATTGTAATCACGCGCTCACGCGGGTCTCGGTCCGGGTCTGAGAACACGCCCAACTCCCCTATTGCAGATGCGGCAAGACCAGTTTCTTCACGTAGTTCTCTCAATGCACCCTCTTTTGCCGTTTCGTCATTACGCAGGAAACCGCCGGGCAGTGCCCACTCCCCCTTAAAAGGTTCTCCTCCCCGACGCACCAAAAGTACCTTGAGCTTCCAATCTTCATACGTAAAGATGACGCAGTCCGTTGTCACAGCCGGGTGCTCGTATTTATATTGGTAAGGGAACGCTGCGCCCCTCACAAATGTGTAATTCTTTCCCATAGTGATGGCAAAGATAGGCTATTTAAGGGAAAATGCAAAATTTTGTGTCAAAAATACACTTTTTTCTTTGTTGTTTTCAAAATAGTTCTTACCTTTGTGTCGAAATGACGCAATCAACAATTAAAACCCACGACATCATGGAAAACACAAGCAGCAAAACCAAAGTTTACAACGTAATTATCATGGACCGCAGCGGTTCAATGTGGGATATCCAGAAGCCCGCCATTCAGGGCTATAACGAGGTGCTGGGCGGTATTAAAGCCGATGCCAAGACCTATGCAGAAACGCAGGAGCACTTTATGACGCTGGTGCTCTTTGACAGCACGTCTATTGATGACGTGTATTGGAACGAAGATCCCGCCAAGGCGGCAATTCTTACTCCTGAGACTTACGTACCCGGCGCCTGCACTCCCCTGTACGATGCTGTCGGCCGTACACTCACACGCATGGAGAAGGAACTGCACGATGACCAAAATCATTCCGTTATTGTGACCATCATTACCGACGGACTGGAGAATCACTCCAAGGAGTACGACCTTAAGGCCATTCAGGCTTTAATCCAGCATTTGAAGGATGAGGGCTGGAGCTTTGCCTATATGGGCACGGACCATGATGTGGATGGCGTTACCATGAGTCTCCATATCACAAATGTGGTTAAGTTCGAGAAGACAGAGGCAGAAACGCGCGAAGTGTTTATGAAGGAACGTCGTGCTCGCGAACGGCATTCAAGAAAAATGGCTGGGTTCTACGATTGTATGCCGGAAGCCTCATGGGAGGAGCAGAAGGTTTTCCTATCCCGGATTGCCTCTGAGTATTACGACGAACCTGAAGCGAATCTGAATCCAGCCTTTGCCGACCGCATCACTCCCACTAAAGTAACGACTCTGGCGCCTAACGAAGTATTCGTTTTCGGAAGCAATGATCAGGGATACCACAACGGCGGTGCCGCCCACGTCGCATATAAGAAGTTCGGCGCCCGGATGGGTGTTCCCTTCGGCCTGCAGGGCAAATCCTTCGCCATCCCGACAGTGGGTAGCAGCATCGGCCCTGACGAGATTGCGCTGGGATTCCATCGGCTGGTTGAATTCGCCCAGGGACATCCGGAGATGACCTTCCTGGTTACGGCCCTGGGGTGCGGTAGCGCCGGATATGATCCGGATTTCATCTCCCGGTATCTGGAGGAAGGTATCAATGTAGCCAACATCCATTACCCACTGGTATTCTGGCAGGCTTTTGAGAAACGGGGGCTTGTTTAAAAGCCCCTATTCGAGTATCTTTAACCATTAATATTTGAGCATATGTTAGGAGCTATTATTGGAGACACCGTGGGCTCTCATTATGAGTTCCACAATACAAAAGACTATAACTTCAATCTGTTTGCGGAGCCAAGTTGCTACACAGACGATTCTGTGATGACAATGGCAGTGGCCTGCTGGCTACTGAAAGACAAGGAGCATAGTTATCAGGGCCTGGAGGACATTATGGTTGAATTTGGCAACAAGTGCCGCTGTCCTATGGGTGGGTACGGTGGCGGTTTCCGCTGCTGGCTGTTCCATCCTGCCGCCCTGCAACCATATGAAAAGGGTGGAATTCCCTATGTATCTTCAACCGGACGCCACCCATACGGATCATGGGGCAATGGCTCGGCTATGAGAGTGAGCGCCGTAGGCTGGTTCTTCGATACACTCGAGGAAACAGAGAGAGTCGCGTCCATTTCGGCCGCAATTACACATAATCATCCGGAAGGGATAAAAGGTGCTCAAGCTACAGCTGCAGCCATTTTCATGGCAAGCAACGGAGCTACAAAGGAAGAGATAAAAGAGTATATCTCCTCCAAGTATGGATACGATCTGAGCAAGACATGGGAATACTGGCATCCCATTTATCGTTGGGAATCCAGTTGCCAGGGAACAGTTCCTCAGGCGATGATTGCGTTCTTAGATTCCACGGACTTTGAGGATGCTATGCGCAAGGCTGTTTCACTCGGCGGTGATTCAGATACGCTTGCCTGCATTACTGGAGGTATTGCCGAAGCCTTCTACAAGAAGGTTCCGAAGTATATGGCCGACCGGACCGCTCAATGCATCCCCTCCATCTTTAACCAGATTCTGGATGGCGTGAGAGCCGAAACGCCATACGGAAAACTGTGCACAATTGACTAAGCAAAAATGTTTATCTTTATAGCATGCTTTACGCAATACTTGGCATCTGGGTTTAGTATTTTTGCGGTCGTTAACTTTTCATTATGAAACAACCTGTGGATAACCTACTAATTCAAGCCCTTTGGAAGTTCTTCCTCGGCGTAATACTGATGGGGGTATTTATCTTTGTTCCGGCATGGTCCCTTCATTATTGGCAGGGATGGTTGCTGATGGGGATTCTGTTTATGCCGATGTTCATTGTCGGCCTCTTTATGATGTGGAAGAATCCGGAACTGCTGCAGAAGCGCCTGAATGCGAAGGAACAGGAGGCGGAGCAGAAGACCGTAGTAAAACTTAGCGGAATGCTGTTCTTCCTGGCCTTTGTTGTAGCTGGACTCAATTGGCGTTTCGGCTGGTGCGTATTTCCGGATTGGGCCGTGTGGGTAGCTGCAGGGTTGTTTCTGGTATCATATCTGTTGTATGCCGAGGTACTCAGAGAAAACACATATCTGTCCCGGACCATCGAGGTCCAGGAGAACCAGAAGGTGATTGATACTGGCCTGTACGGAGTTGTCCGCCATCCTATGTATATGGCCACTACGGTACTCTTTCTGGCTATGCCGCTAGTGCTGGCCTCTCCTATTTCGTTCCTCATTCTGCTTGGGTACATTCCCGTAATCGCCAAGCGCATCAAGAATGAAGAGGAAGTACTCGAAAAAGGCCTGGAAGGCTATTCCGAGTACAAGAAGAAGGTCAAGTTCAGAATGATTCCACTAATTTGGTAGCCGAATGTGCAAGGTTGCTGGAGAAGCCCATAACAAACTTATTGCTTCTGGTTGTCTTGACGTCAATTCTTTTAAACGAGCCATCCATCCAGATGCACAAATAATAGCGTATAAGTATTTAATTTAATCTATTTCAGTTCCTTCAATGCCGTCTCAAAGTACTCCCTGGCATATTCCACCAGGCCGGGGGCGTCCAAGATGGTGATGTGGCCCGCGAGGCCGCAGTAGAAGCGGCCAAGGCCGAGCATGGAGTAGACGTTGGTCTGGAGGAGGAAGCAGTCGGGGGTACCGATAGGCTTGATTTCAGCAGCGGATTCGGGGTATTCTTCCACCAGGAGGTTCTTGGCCAGAAGATCCAGCTCCAGCTTGACGGGGATGGGGGTGTCACCGGTGAAGTGGAAGATATCGGCCTGTCCCCTCTTGTGCTTGGCCTTATTGGTCCAAGGGTCATTGGTGACCTGGACGTTGCCGATGCGGGAGATGCGGAAGACTTTATTGGCCTGGGCTTCCACGTCGTAGGCCCACAGGTAAGCGTAGTTGCCCATAAAGGCGAAGGGCTCCAGGGTGTACTGCTTGACTTCGCCGCTGCTGCCGGAAGAATAACCGTGCAGGATGACGCATATCTCCTCCTTGATGGCTTCAGTGAGGGCGACGACGTTCTTGGCAGGCTTGTCCCGACCGGAGGCGATGCGTTTGGCCTCAATCTGCCGGCGGAGGGTCTGGGACATCTTCACTGACTCGGAGTTGTTGCGGATGTACGGGATGCCTTCTAACTCCACGACGCCATGCTCGTAAGGGTCTACTCGGATGGCCACTACTTTGTTGTCGTAAGCCGGCTCAATGTGGAAGTGAATGCGCACATCCAGGTCGAAGTACTCGCGGGCACGGTCCGTGATATAGCGTATGTAGCCGTCCAAGCTCTTGTAGGCATTGTGTGTCTTCTTCGGCAAGGCCTCCAGATCCGTGTCCAGACCGTTGATACCGCCGCTGTCATTTACGCCCAGATAGAGCGTTCCGCCGTCGGAGGTATTGAGGAAGGAGCACAGGCTGCGGAAGATGTTCTTCTCCTGGTTCTGCTCATACGCGTTGCCCGGGGCGAAGAGGAAGGAGGTCTTGAACTCCGTGCGGCTGTTTTCCACACCGAGGTTGGGCCCGGCGGCCTCTTCAAAGTCGGTATTGTCCTCGGTCTCAACGGCCAGGAAACGGGTGATTTCCCGCTTGATTACCGTTTTGATGGCGGGATAGACATCGTCGATGCGGTTGCAGGACTGGACCAGCTTGGCCAGCTGAACAAGCAGCGGATCCTCGCTGCCGTGGATGATATTGCTGAGGTAGTCCGAATCGGCATCCACTCCGTAGGCCTGGAGGATGCGGATGATCTCTCGGCGGCGGGCTATGCCGGGCTCATTGGCCAGCGGCCCCTCGGCCTGAATGGGTTTGATTTTGTCGATATGGCCGCTGGAGAAGAGCACCAGCGAGCGCAGGTAGTCGCAGGCCAGGGCTATGTAGCTTTCCGCATCGCTGTCCCCTGTCATGGCAGCCAGGATGCGGCTGACACAAAGGATGCGGAAACGCTCGGCCGCACGGCCTAGACTCTTCTGATAACGGAATAGGAGGCGGCAAAGGCCGCGGACGAAGCTTTCATCCAGCGTGGTTCCTTCAGGAGCGGCGGCGGGCCGATAGTCCTTGCCGTAAAGGATGCCTTCCACGCAGTAGCGGCGGGAGTCTTCCTCGTCGACGGTCTCGTCCGTCGGGCCCACGATGGAGGCATAGACATAGCCGTTGCTCTGCTTGCCGGTGATGAAGATGCGGGCGCAGTCGTTCAAGTTGTAGCCGCCGGGGTCATCCTTGGCTTCCACGTAGGCGGGATAGCCGTCGCCGGTCCACCAGCACATCAATCCTTTGGGGTTGACGTTCTTGAGGACAGCTGTAATCTCCTCGCCGGTGCGGATGGTATCGTCCAGCAGTAACTGGAGGAAGGGCCTGGAGAGGTCGAAGATACAGCGGGCGCCGCCCTTGTATTCGGCGTCGAAGATGTCGCCTTTCTGAAGGTAGCGGGCCACGTCGGCCGCTGAATAGATATTACGAAAGACGTTGGATTTGGCGGGAATGATACCTCGGATGCGCTCGTGGTCCCCTTCAGTAGTCTCTACAACAAGATTGCCGATGTTGTCAAAGCCTTTGAACTGGACCGGAACGATGTCCCCCACATCATAGCGCTTGAGGCTGCGTTCCGGGCTGGGTTTCACGGTGGCCATCTGCCGCAGGACGCTCACGGTGAACTTGTTCATCGCTTCCAGGTCGTCTTCGTCCTTCTGCTGGATGCGGTCGCCGGCCGGCGTCTGCATGGAGATGGCCTGGTCAAGGAGCATCAAGGACGATGCCGTCTTGGCGAACAAGGCGTCATCGCGGTTGGTCTCATGCAGTTCGATAAAGCCGTCGTGGATACGGACAGAACCCTTGCCCTGGTACCAGGTATCAGGGCAATTGTCAGGGCCGAAGGCTGCGCTCTTCAGAAGCTTGTGAGCCATCACCTCAGTCTGGACCGTCTTAATATCGGCCCAGCTGAAGCCCAGATGCGTGATTTCGCGCTTTACAAGGCTCTGCACAGCCAGTTCTGTAAGATCTTCCGTAAGCGTCTCCGGAACCAGGGCCGACAGGGTTTTAAGGAAGAAGAAGTAGGCCTTACGCGCCTCGGCCGATGCCAGCCTGTCCTGAATCAGCAGCCACGCCCCCAGGAGACGGAGACTGCTGAGATTCTGCTCCTTGTCCTTGGACTCCTCGGCCGATAGCGGCTGCGCCGCCAGCGTGCCGATGAGTTCTTTTACGCGCTGGCCCAAGAGCTTTTCGGTCTCCTCATAAAACGGGTCCGTACCCGGCTCTTTGGACTCCTTGGAGAGGTATTCAATGACCTTGTCCAGGTTTGCGTCAATGTATTCGGTCTTGATTTCAAGCCAGAAAGGTGTCTGTGCCATAAGGGTTCAAAAAGACAGTTAGAAACCTGGGTGAAAAACTATGCCGAAAAAGATGTTGAGACCATCCCGGTCCACTGTCCAGTCCCAGTCTTGTTCGTCGCGCGTTCCAGTAGATTAATCACTTCATCCCAGTCTGCCACATCGTCTGGATTCTTGAACGCGACACGGAAGTCACAGAACACAGAACCGTTTGGATTCTCGGACAGTTCCACCTTTGTGACTTTGCAGTTATAGCCGGACAAAGTATTCTTGATATCGTTTTGGACATCTTTCCAAGGGATGGTCATCATACTCTATCAGCGTTTGTAGATTTTATTGAGTTCCTCTTTTGTGAATGCTTTAAAACGAGCCTGCCAATAGGCGGATTTCTCTTGCTCGAAGGCCTCGCGGTCAATTTCAGACTCCTTTCCGGCCTGGTGGAGGATGGTATTGTTGCCGTCCCCCATGTGTTCAGCCCAAGTGAGTTCTGCCAACGGGGAGTCTTGCCGTTGACCGATGTGGTGTAACTCATAAGGATCTCCGTTCCGGTCACGGGGCGGGTATCCTTCGCCGATCAGGTCGGCGTTATTATACTCTGCCCATTTGTCGTAATCGGCCAACTTATTCCGCAGCCAGGTGTTACGGCGGATGCTATAGTCGGACCAATCTATGTCTGAGCGGATTAAAGCAGGACGGCCACAGATAGTCGCTTCCTGGAGTTTGGCTCTTTCGTAAACTAACAATTCAGAATCCGAAGAGATATATTGCATGATCCTTATACTCCATTTCATACAAAACCGATATTCACCTTATGGAAAAACTATTCTTTCTTTAGCCCCAAAAAAGCTCCACCAATTAGCACTACCAAACCGAGGAGAGCGCCTGCGCCATCAACAATCTTTTTCCCAATAGATTTTCCGGTTTTAACTGTTTTCTCTGAATCATTCTTTTTCTCAGATCCATCATAATACTTGTTTGCCATAATGCTTTATTGGTTTAGTTTTTTCTGCCCATTTAACAGCCAGTCGTTTATTTGTTCATTGTACTGGCGCAATACCTGAATCTGGTTTTGTAAAATTGCCAGTTCTGCATTTCTCTGTTCCACCGCTTTACATAATTCGAGATATGAAGGCGCAAATTCCTGGAAATAAAGCTCTTCACTATTTAGAATGACGAATAGGTCTCTGAACTTTTCTGATATGTCTGATTTTAAAGAAGTCTTGAATTCACGGAGTTTTTTAGCTTCCTTCTTTTCTTTGAAATAATCATACAGATCCACGCCTACACCAATAAGAGCGCCTGCGATACCAGCGCCTTTTGATATTTTCCCGGCTAGTTTACCCGCACCATGGGGCTTGAATTTAATCTTCCGAGCCCACTCGAAATACTGTGCAAGGAAATTTCTGGCATTTAATATATGTTGATTATTCAGTTTTACATTCTTTAGTTTTCCGGCGCCGCCTTTTAATGCATCTTTTAAGATGTTCTCTTGAATGTTTACCTTTTGGGAAAACTCCTCAATCTTAGTAGTGATAGCATAATTATTTGACTCAACGCACAGGCTTATCGTCTGCTCTATCTTAGAATCCAGGATATGATAGTCTAATTGTCCGTCAACAAGTCCGAGTTTATTCTCAACGAGCGATGCGATAGATTCTTGGTCGGCTTCGTCTATATCCGTATTTATTGATGATGACAACGTTTGTAAATCTTCCAAAAGCCGTCCTTTTGCGGCAATGAGCTCACGCCGAAGTCCGGAACTATCTTGAATAAGTTCTGCGTTATATGCTTGAGCATTTTGAGCGGCCTTTTCGACGGGGAGAATAATAGTAGAAAGTTGTTCCCGAGCATCGGAAACCACATCTGTTATGACGGAAAGATTGGTATCGGACTTTAGTTCTTCCACATCACTAGATTCAACTATATCAGTAATGGTTTCTTGAAGTTGACCGATATGGGAGCGTTCCCGGTACGACTCCATTTTGGAGAACCAATGCTCTAACCCTTTACCTTTAGGATCGGCAGCAATGCAAACAATGTTAAGTTGCTTGGCCTCCTCATCAGTTAAGTCCATAGTCTCTTGTAACCGCCTGATAAGCGCTTCGCGTTTAATTGCAGAGCCACGGTCGTAATCCTCAGGATCAAGCAAGTCAAATCCAGCTTCGTCCATCTTATTTAGCACAAAAATCGTAGATTTTAATTTCCCGTAATCTCTTAATACTCTTCGTATTATCTCAACATGTGACTCTTTGAGAGGAGTTACAGCATCACATACATATACTACAATATTTGCTTCCGAAATATATCGCTTTGTAATATCTGAGTATTTGATATTGGAACCATCCACTTCTTTTTCTTTCGTGCCAAAGAGCCCAGGCGTATCGATTATTTCGACATTGCTAATCCCGTCGAAATGATAAACAGCTAATTCATCTGAAGACTCATCTTGATCGATTTTCATATTCTCCTTTAATTGCCCTAACAGGCCAGCAATGGCGCTTGTTTTTCCATCAGAGAAACTGCCGAGGAGGACTATTTTAATGGTTTGATTATTCATCAAACTGATAACGCTGTCAATCTTAGAAACTAACCGGCTTGCGTCAATGCCAAATTCTTCTCCTTGAATAAGAAGCTGTTTTAGCATTTCAAACTTTTCAGTCGCCTTATGTAATGCAAAGTTCCCCATATGTTTTGAGTTTTATTGTCCGAATGATTTCTGCAGAATTTTTAAATCTGCTTCTAAGTCTTCTATATTTTTTATCTCTTCGTTAATGGCCTTTTTGATAGCACGGGTCTCCTGCTTAATATGATTCTGAACCTTAGATGCACCCTCTTCAATTTGATACTTCGCAGATGACTTTGCGCCATCAAATAAAGATGAAATCAGTCTCTTCGCTTTATCACGACCATCGTCAGTTTTCTTGAAGAACTTTATTAATGTGCCAATTGGATTAAAAAAAGCCTTAAAGAAACCTTTTAATAGATCTTCTTTTATGTTGAATTTAAGTGCATCAATTATTGCGGTAAGATCAATTCTGATATGTATGTCTGTATTAGGAAGCCGGATTCTTCGAAAAATAATGGGATCAAGATCTTTCCTTTTTGCCCCGACCTTGCTTTTGAATTGCGAAAAAGCCTCGGAATACAGTCTCTGCACTTCTTCTTCAAATGCTGAAATGATGGTGTCAATGCGAAAAGTTAGTCTATCGTACCATTCATCCTCCGTGCTAGCATCATCTATGATATCATTTGCGGCATTCTTTAACGCAGCAAAAGCCTGGTTTAGTTCAGAATGGAGTTGACTGTTCAAACACGATATTGTATCGTTTTGGGCAGAAGTAACATGATTCTTGAAATTCTGTAATTGATTGATAAGGTTATCAAGGTTTTCTGTCTGATTATTAATTGTTTCATCAAGTCCTGTACGTATTCTACTCGAGAGAGAATGAAGCTTTTGCCTGTTTGCTTCAAGGATATGAATCGTGAATTCCTTTGATTGAGATTGGACTAATTCTGCAATGGAGCCAAATCTGCTGAATGTTTCAATATTATCCCTTCCTGAAAAATACTTTGTGACCTTAGCCTGGGCTGATATCATCTCAGGACGGGATTCGTGGAAGTCTGCGACACTTAGTAAGGCTAAATAACCTTGACATGTAACATTTCCTTGATAGACGCCTGGCAAAACAGCCTTAAAAACGTCCTTGATGGATTCCTGAGTCTTTTCAACCTCTGATGTAATTAAGGTTTCACGTTCCTCTTCTTCATCATAATTTGAGACACCACCTCGGACATTGTATATGGAATAGACATCTACCCAATCCGAGAGAAAACCTTTAATCTTCTCTGCCGTTGCTGCATCTGGTTTCTTGTTATGACCCTGGACATAAAAGACGCAGTGGGCTTGTTTCAGTGCGTTATTAATCTCACTAAGATAATTAGCCTCTTTCCCTTCAATTCCAGGGACATCTATTAAAACAAAGGGGCGGCCATCTATTTCCAGATTATACTTTTCGTAAATCTGCGTAAAATCTTGCCGTCCATCACCTACAATCAAACCGTCTACGCCTTTCCCTCCGTTCTCTTGAATTGCGGCAAGCCTTGCTGGATCATTAAACTTCACACGGAATGCTTCAATAATTGTACTTTTCCCAGCATTAGTTTCGCCAAAAAAGGCAATCACAAGTTTATCCCAGACGGTTTCATTGATAACTTGCTCCATTTGAGTTTGAGACTCTTCTAGCAATTCTTTAACAGCTCCAAGGCAGTCTTGCCGAATCCTCTCAAATTTTTTATTCTTAGCGGTTATAGACTGAATACTCTTAACACCATCAGATAAGTTGGAGATGAACCCTTGATAACATTCCATCACCTGTTCCTTGGAATTGAGGTCTTTCCAAGGTTCAGACGTTGCTTTTTCTCTCGCCGTTTTTGTCCTGCGAGAATTTAGCCCCATATGACCATTATTTTGAGGCATCTGGTCTTGTGTTACCGTAACTGTGGCTTTTGTTCTTTCAAAGATAAGCATTTTTCAGCCGAAAACGTATGGCTTTCAGCTAAAAATGCAAAAACAGACCGGCACATTGGTCGCTATTTTTTCCGCAGCCAGCCGCGAATGATTCCCAAAAGGCCTGTATGGCCATTTGGGTTGACCGTCTGGTGGCAGTGGGGACATTTGACCGGTGCGGAATATACTGTGGCATTCCACTCGATGTCTGGAGCGGAAAAAGTCTTGCCGCAATTAGGGCAAGTAACATTGATGGTCCCTCTAAGCATAGCTCTTGTCTTTGATGTTCAGTGCATCTTCTGCTCCTCTCTTGAGGAGGACGCCGCCGGTGGCGACAGCGATGACTCCCACCAGGAGCTTGACCGCAACTTTTGCAATTTCTGCATCGGTTAATCGCTGATTAAGTCAAACAGTTCATCTATCCCCTCGTTGATCTTCTCTATTCCGTTCATATCATATTGTTGAAGTTTGTATTGCTCCGTACGTGGTTTCGTATGTGATATCGGTGCTCATTATCTTGACGTGGCTAAGGTATGGAGTTAGATTGCCAAAACACGGCAGTCTGCCAAAATGTTACAAATTGTATTATAATAATATCCTCGATCTTTTAGAGACAAACCGAGAAATCAAAGACAGTTATTAATTATAGCAAAGTTTATTTTAAGCCATAATTTTGTCATTAATCTAAACTTTACTATATTTGTATCCAAAATGGAATGCTATGATAAAGAGGCTATCGGATTCGGAAATATTGCAGATGCTTGGGCTGCGATTCAAACAGTATCGTGTAGCGCTGGGACTCACACAGGCAGAGTTGTCCGCCAAGGCGGGCGTCTCTGTCATGACCATCCATAAGTTCGAAACCGGAACGGCGCGCAATGTTACGGCAGCCACGCTCATCTCGCTCATGCGCTACACCGGCCTCGTCGAGAATCTGGACGCCCTTATCCCGGAAGTGCCGGAATCCCCTTATTCCAACCTGAACGGCAGACAAAGAGTTAGACACAATGGCAACAAGTAATAAAGACAGGCAAACGCTTCGGGTCTCCTTGTGGGGAACTACCATCGGGGCGCTGCAATGGAACCCGCGTACGGAGACCAGTCTGTTCTGGTTCTCGCCGGATTATTTTGCCCAGAACTATGACATCGCGCCCATTACTCATCCCAAGGCCACCCAAAGCCCGGCCATTGCCATCCCCGGCATCAAAGAACCCAAGATTTATCAAGGACTCCCCTGCTTCCTGGCCGATTCACTGCCGGACCGCTGGGGTAACGCCGTCTTTGACCAGTGGTTCAAAGACGAAGGGCTGCACGAGAAGGATAAGACTCCGCTCACCAAGCTTTCCTTTATCGGCATGCGTGCTATGGGGGCGCTGGAGTTTTATCCCATCTTGGACAGTGGTTTTTACGACAACGAGAAGGTGCATATAGACCGCTTGTACCAGCAGGCCAAATTGATTGAGAATCAGCTGGCCGGAAAGAGCATTCCCGCAGGAGAGCCCCTTACGCGCCGTGCGCTCACAACCATCGGCACATCGGCCGGCGGCCGTCAGATGAAGGCCATCATATCCATCGGCCCTGACGGGACTATCTATTCCGGCCAAACCAGCGCCAAAGCGGAATTCGAGCACTGCATCATCAAGTTCAACACGCCGGAACACGCCCTGTCGGAAACGGAGATGACCTACTTCCAAATGGCCCGACAGTGCGGCATCACCATCATGGACAGCCGGCTGATTGAAGTAGAAGGCACAAAGCACTTCCTGACTCGTAGATTCGACCGCAAGGACGGGCAGAAGCGTTTCATGCAGACACTGGCAGCCGTGGATCCCGGTGCACACAACTACGAAGACCTTTTCCGCACCTGCCGCGAGCTGGAGATTCCCAAACCGGAAATCGACGAACTTTTCAGACGGGCCGTGTTCAACGTGATGACCAATAATACGGATGACCACGAGAAGAACTTCTCTTTCCTCATGACACAAGAGGGAGAATGGCATCTTGCCCCCGCATACGATTTGACCTTTATCATTGCCACCAACGGCATTGAAGCGGAAAAGAGACACTGCATGTCTATCGGCGGCAAGTACGACGGCATCACCGCAGAAGACCTAATCCGCCTGGCCCGGGACAATTCCGTGAAGAACCCCGAAGACGTTATCGACTCCGTCTTGAAAGGCATGGAGAACTTCGAAGAGTTGGCCGAAAAAAACGGTGTGGATAGCTTCCACATCGAACTCATTGCCAAGCGACTGGAGGAACTTAGACCCGATGGCAAAAAGCTGACAAAGGCCACAACGGAGCCTTTCTCATTCACCACGAATGACGGATACACTGTGTCCGACATCCGTTTTGAGCGCACGGAAAAAGGCAATATCCACCTGCTGGCCACCATCAACGGAAAAGAAGCCAAGTTTGTCTTCACGCCAAAGAAGAAAGCCTACAAAGACATTCTGGATGCCGGATTCAACCGGATGAGCGAGGAAAAGAAACGAGAGCTCGCCGAGGAGTATCTTTTGGACATAATTAGGAAATGGTGAAGCATTCAAAATGAGGGTAACCAAAAAGTCAAGTCGACTGACATGACTTAGGTCAGTCTCTATTTTATGTTTACGCGTCGCAGGTCAAGCTTCAAAGTGTCGCAGGTCTGCGTTTTTGGCGTCACCCGCTTTTTGCAGAGGCGATAGAGGTGCCGAATATATGTCTCCCTGAGAGTTTTGTGAAGGTCCTACAAGGACCTTTTACTTTATTATCGGGTCTCCACAGTATTCCTTGCGGCCGCAATTCTTGCACTTGAAGCCGGCCCAGACAGAATCGAACTGATTCATGGCCGCTTCCACCAGGTCTGGATTATCGGTGAGTATGCCAGCCTCGAAGTTTCGGGTGCGGGTACTCTTCATACCTATTCCGGCGCCGGTAAGGTTGGCGCTGCCGATGTATGCCAACTTGCAGTCGAAGACGATTATCTTGAAATGTACGCGAGGGCACAGGGCACGTTCCAGACCCGTGAAGAGGACCGGATAGTGGTCGAAGTCCTCTCGGAACTTGGCGTGAATGAGACGCACTTCCCTGCCCTTCTTTATAAGATCGGCCAGCAGACCCAGGAACGGACGGTCTTCCACGTACAAATCCTTGATATCGGCCGTGCCAATCCAGAGGGAGCGCTTTACCTGAGGCACTCTCTCAATGACTTCCTTAAAGTGGGCTTCATCTGCAATGTACTGCATCATATGTTGCGAATTTAACAATTATTCAGTTCCCGGCAAAGATACGGGCCCAGACTGCCATTCTTTGACAATATCTTTGCATCGTGAAAACCAGCAGGACTTTCAGGGCTCTGCCGGATAGTTCAAACGTGTTATAGTCCCGGGTTTTTTGTTATCTTTGTGCATTGTTCCCCCTTCATAAAAGCGTTTGAGGGAAACGACATGAAAACCTTGAAACAATTTGCATATGAAACCCAGATTCTTCACTTTGATTACCCTGGCCCTGACACTTGCCGGGTGCTGTTCTGAAAAATCTTGTCCCGTTCTTTCCATTGAGGGAGGACAGGTACAAGGCGTTGCCGCCGACCTGGACGGTGTGTTCGTTTACAGAGGCATCCCCTATGCCGCGCCGCCCACCGGAGACCTCCGATGGAAAGAACCCCAGCCCGTAAAGCCCTGGGAAGGCATTTTCAAGGCCGATGCATTCGGCCATCCCAGCTATCAGGCGGTCCATTACCCCGGCAATTACTTCACGGAGTGGGGATATGGTGAAGAGAAGCAGTGCAGCGAAGACTGCCTGTACCTGAATGTTTGGACCAAGTATCCGGGTCAGGTGGACCGCAAAGCCCCCGTGGCAGTATGGATTCACGGCGGCGGTTACCGCGAAGGCTGGGGTTCGGAGCCAGAGTTCGACGCCCAGGAGTGGGCCGCCAGGGACGTAATCCTGGTATCCATCAACTACCGTCTGGGCATTTTCGGCTTCATGGCACATCCGGAGTTGTCGGCCGAAAGTCCCCACGGCGTATCCGGCAATTACGGCATCCTGGACCAGATCGAGTCCCTGAAATGGGTTAAGAAGAACATCGCCCAGTTCGGCGGAGACCCGGACAATGTGATGATCTTCGGCCAGAGTGCCGGCGGCGGCAGCGTGCGGACGCTCTGCGCTTCCCCGCTGGCCAAGCCATATTTCCACAAGGCAGTGATTATGAGCGCCAACGGCCTGAACGTGGTAAAGAATCAGGAATTCAAACTGGCCGCCGGTCCCGCTGTTCCGCCCGCCATGATCAAGATGATGTTCGGCGGTCAGACCCTGCAGGAAGCTGAGGCGGAAGCCAAGGCCGTCATGGACTGGGCCGGCCTCTCCGACCTGCAGAAGATGCGCTCCGCAGCTACGGAAACCATCCACGCCGCCAGCGCCCTCTATACATCGGCCACCGGGAACAGCGGCATCACCATTACTCCCATCATCGACGGCCACGTTTCCGTTGAGGTGTTCGACGATGCGGCCGCAGACGGTTCCCTGGCCGATGTTCCCTATATGATCGGCTATACCATGAACGATATGGGAGATATGTCGGAGGGTATTGTCGCCTTCTGCGAGAACCGCCGGGAGAAAGGGAACAAGGCCTGGGCCTATGAATTCGCCCGTCCGCTTCCCGACGACGGATCTCACCCCGAGGACAAGCTCAAAGGCGCGTTCCATTCTTCGGACCTGTGGTTCGTGTTCAAGTCGCTCCAGCACTGCTGGCGTCCCTGGGTTCAGGGCGACTGGGACCTTTCCGAGAAGATGATTACCGCCTGGACCAACTTCGCCAAGTACAGTGATCCCAATGGTCCGGATGGTGGCGTTTGGACGCCCTGCACCCGGGAGAATCCCAACTTCATGCTCTTCAAACTGGACGCGGCCGATGCCGAGGCTTCCGGGATGGGCCAGCCCCTGTAGCCGTTGCCGATTATCAGGTCATACTTAGCGTAACTTCCGGAAAGTTTGGAGTTTCCGTCATTAATTTCTATTTTTGGACGATAAAACGAAAGACGAACTCTTATGAAACGAATAGTATCCCTTCTTACCCTGTCGCTGACAGTTGTCGCCATCGCCTGCGGAAGTTCCGCCCATCAGCAGCAATCCGCACAAGCCCAAACCGGCAGTTCCACTCCAGGAGCCGAAGCCAAGGTTTATTTCACGGCCGATATCAGCCCGCAGGGTCTGGTAAGAATCTACAAGGCACTGGGCGTTCCGGCCACCGGGCGCGTTGCCGTAAAGATTTCCACAGGAGAATCGGCCGAAAGCAACTACCTCCGTCCGGAGTTGATTGCCGACCTGGTCCATGAAGTGAAAGGCACCCTGGTGGAGTGCAATACTGCCTATGGCGGCAACCGCAGCAAAACAGAAGACCACCGCCGAGCCATCGCCGAACGGGGATTTGAGAAAGTGGCGCCCGTGGACATTATGGATGCCGAGGTAGAGATGCAGATTCCCGTCTCGGATACCAAACATCTAAAATACGATATAGTGGGCAAACACCTGGAGAACTACGACTTCATGGTGAATCTCGCGCACTTCAAGGGCCACGCCATGGGCGGCTTCGGCGGTGTGCTGAAGAACCAGAGCATCGGCGTAGCCTCCACTTCCGGCAAGCTCTATATCCATTCCGCCGGCCGCAGCACCACCCGCTGGATATCGGACGACCAGGACGGTTTCCTGGAGTCCATGGCGGCAGCCGCACAGGCCGTGCACAATTACTTCAAGCAGGAAGGCAAGGACATCATCTATATCAATGTGATGAACAACATGTCCGTGGATTGCGACTGCGACGGGCATCCGGCCAAACCCCGCCTGAAGGATATCGGCATCCTGGCTTCTACGGACCCCGTTGCCCTGGACAAGGCCTGCACGGACCTGGTATTCAACCACGAAGACGCTGCCGGTGACGATGCCAAGCCGCTTCAGCAGCGCATCAACCGCCAGCACGGACTGCATATTCTGGACTATGCCGCCAGTATAGGCCTGGGCAGCATCACTTACGAGGTGATAGACATAGATAAGCACTGATTATTTCAAGAATTGCATTATCTTTGTTTGTTATAACGACGCTTAAATGAAAATGAAAAAAATCACCACTATCCTTGCCACGCTGGCACTGGCCCTGTCGGCCTTTGCCCAGACGCCCGAAGAAATCATTTCCCGCATGGAAGAGGAAATGGACAAGCATGAGAGCGAAGGAGTCATCATGAACGTGGATATCAAAATACCCATCCTGGGAACCATCAGCTCCAGAACCTGGACCCTGGGAGACAAGATGCGGATGGAAGCCAAATCTATGGGCAAAACCATCATTAACTGGGACGACGGAACAACATCCTGGACCTACAATGCCGATAAAAACGAACTTGAGATCGAGGACTCCAAACCCTCCTCGAGCAGTGATGAAGGAGACGCAGAAATGTTCAAAGGCGTCACCGACGGCTACGACGTCTCCATCAAGAAAGAGACAGACGATGCCTGGTATATCCATTGCAAGAAGTCCAAGACCAACAAGGAAAAGGACGACCCTAAGAACATGGACATCGTAGTTGCCAAAGGGACTTATTTCCCCAAGAGCCTCAGCGCCAAGATGTCCGGCGTAACCCTCACCATGCGGGATGTAGTTTTCGGTGTGAAGGAGGAGGATGTAACCTTCGACCAGAGCAAGTATTCTGGCGCAACAATCGTGGACAAGCGCGCCAAATGATCCGCCGGGCCGATAAGGAAGACTTGAAAGCCATAATGGACGTCCTGGATGCGGCCAAAGGCATAATGCGCGCTTCCGGGAATAGCGGGCAGTGGGTGAACGGTTATCCCGCAGAGGCCGATATCCTGAAAGACATCCGGGAAGGTTACGGCTATTTGGTGACGGAAGCGAAGGAAGTCGTGGGGTATTTCGCTTTCATCCCCTCCCCCGAACCTACCTACGCCCGTATCTATGAAGGGGCCTGGCTGGAGGACAGCCAACCATACCATGTCATCCATCGCATCGGCAGTTACCCCCAGGTACACGGCATATTCAAGGCCATCATGGACTGGTGTCGCGCCAAAGACAGGAACCTGCGCATAGACACGCACCGGGACAACCACATCATGCAGCACTGCATAGAAAAATATGGTTTCCGCTACTGCGGCATCATTTACCTGGCCTCCGGCGACGAACGTCTGGCCTATCAACTGAACGATTCTTAAATTTATACTATTATGAAAATGAAATGGATGCTGGCTCTTGCAGCCGCACTTACCGTTATCGCCTGCGGTTCAAAAAAGGCGGACACACCCAAAATCCTGGTGCTATACTATTCTCAAACCACCAACACCCAGGCCGTCGCCCAGGAAATCGCCAACGCCCTGGGTGCCGACATGGAAGAAATCCTTCCCGTAAAGCCTTACGACGGCACTTATCAGGAGACCATCCAGCGTGGCATGCAGGAGCGTCAGTCCGGCACCCTTCCGGAAATCCAGCCTCTCACCAAAGACCTGGCCACCTATGATGTCATTTTCCTGGGTTATCCCATTTGGTATGGCACTTATGCCCTTCCCGTTGCCACGTTGCTGGAGCAGGTGGACCTGAGCGGTAAGAAAGTGGTTCCCTTCTGCACCTTTGGCAGCGGCGGACTGGATTCCAGCATCAAGGACCTTGCCGCCAAACAACCCGGTGCGGAGATCCTGCCCGGTTACGGTGTCCGCGCCGCCCGCATGGCCGCCGTTCCCCAGGAAGTGGACCGTTTCCTGAAGGCTAACGGCTTCCTGGAGGGAGAGGCTGTAAAGCTGGACGAATTCCCCGAACCGCACGCCGTCTCTGAAGAAGAATCGGCCATTTTTGACACGGCGGTCGGTACTTATCCCATGATTAACGCCCAGGCTGTCACGGCTACTTCCCGTGCCGTTCCGGGCGGCGTGGAATACATTTTCACCGCCAAAGACAAGCCGCGCGAGGGCATGACACCTCCTCCGGGCATGGGACCGCAGGAAATGAAAGTATATGTGATTGCCGAAGAGGGTAAGGAGCCCGAATTCACGCAAGTAGTACGTTAATGATGAAGTATTTAAGCCGATTTCTTCCGCTTTTGGGGGTACTGCTGCTCTGCGCCTGCGAGAAAGACTATCCTTTTGAGCTTCCGGACCCCAATACCAATCCGGAGACGCCGTCCGTTACTCCCGTCAATCCGGAACCGGAGCCGGATCCCCTGGACGTATGGGGGCTCAAGGAGCTCGCTCAGGCCAACAAACTGATGATAGGGGCCGAATTCACCGCCGGAGAGTATGCCGACGATTCGCTAAAGGTAATCCTGAAGCGCGATTTCGAAGCCGTCACCTTCGGCAACGAAATGAAGCACGACCAGGTTGTAACCAGTACCGGATCGCTCAACTTCCAGCAGGCCGACAAAATGGTTACCTGGACCAAAGACTGCGGCCTCAAACTCTTCGGCCACACGCTGGGCTGGCATTCGCAGCAGCAGAGCGACTATCTGGAGCCCCTCATCAAAAGTGCAGCCAATGCCGATGAAGCGGCCACCAAGATCCGGGAAGCCCACAAAAGCTGGGTGGACCAGATGGTAGCCCACTTCGACGTTTACGCCTGGGACGTGGTGAACGAAGTGTTCACGGATGCCGGAGAATGGCGAAGCACCTCCAATACGGACGCGGGGTATCACGTCTTCCTCTGGGGCCAGTACTATAAAGGCGGCACCAAAGAATTCGTGGACACGGCCTTCCGCACGGCCCGGGAAGCATTGGAGCGCGAGGGAAAATCGGCCGACCTCTATATCAACGACTACAACCTGGAGGGAAGTTGGGCGCACGGCAAACTGGAGGCGCTCTGCAAATATGCCGAAGGTAATCCGGACGTTACCGGCGTAGGTACCCAGATGCACATTTCCAGCAACCTGTACGACAAGAAAGAGGTGAAAAACATGCTGGAACGGATGGTGAAAACCGGCAAGAAAGTGCGCATCTCGGAACTGGACGTGGTTGTAGTGAACGGTGCCAACCAGGCCGATATCATCGTGGACGTCTTCGACCAGTACCTTAGCATTGTTCCGGAAGCGCAGCGTGGCGGAATCACCTTCTGGGGCGTGAGCGACAAGCACTCCTGGCGAAAGGCAGAGAACAAGCCTCTGCTCTACAGCACCACGTACGTGCGCAAAGAGTCCTATCGGAAACTCCACGCCTACCTGCTGGAACGCTCGGGACTGAATAAGAAGTAAGAAAAAAGACCGGAAATTCCGGTCTTTTTTCTTACTTGTAGAGGAAGCGGCGGATGGACATCTTAGGCGTTTTCTCGAAAGGCTTGTCCATCAGTTCCACCTTGGCAATCTGACTGTATCCGGGCAACTGCTTGTTGGCGCCTATCCGGATATTTTCCGGGATATCGGCCTTGGCCTCGTTGTCCAGAAGGGCTTTGGCGATGGCCTGCTCGTCCAGGAACACCAGGGCAACCAGTTTACCGCCACGGTCCACTACAACAGATTCCATAACGTACGGCTGGTTGTTCACAACAGCCTCCAGCTCTTCCGGATAGATATTCTGGCCGGAAGCACCCAGGATCATGTTCTTGGAACGGCCGCGAATGAAGATGTTACCTTCCGCATCCATCACACCCAGGTCGCCGGTACGCAGCCATCCGTCTTCCGTAAAGGCGTTGGCGGTAGCTTCCGGATTCTTGTAATAGCCAATAGTTATATTGTCTCCCCTGGCCTGAATTTCACCCACAACGTGCTGCGGGTCTTCCGAATCTATGCGGATTTCCGTGATGTCCACGGGGCGGCCGCAGGAGCCGGGAATATAAGAGCGCCACGGAGAATAGGCCATCAGCGGGCAGCCTTCCGTCATGCCGTAACCCACTGTATAAGGGAACTTTATCTTCTTGAACAGGCGTTCCACCTCCGGGTTCAGGGCAGCGCCGCCCATAATGTATTCCGTGACATTTCCGCCGAAGGCCTCATGAAGACCGTCCTTCACCTTCTTATAAATAACGTTGTTCAGACCAGGAATCTTGGAGAGGAACTTCACCATAGGCTTGTCCATGGTGGGCTTGAGCTTGCTCTTGTAAATCTTCTCCATAACCAGCGGAACAGTAACCAGCAGGTAGGGCTTCACATCGGCAAAAGCCTTCAGGAGCGTAGCCGGAGTGGGGGCCTTGGCCATCCAATAGATGGAGGTTCCGTTGCACAACGGATAGATGAATTCAATGACAAGGCCGTACATATGGGCCATGGGAAGCATGGAAACCATTTTATCGCCTGCCGGCATGTAACGCTGGTCATAGTCCACGTTGGCGGAGAAGTTGCGGTATGTGAGCATCACGCCCTTGGGGTCTCCGGTGCTGCCGGAAGTATAGTTGATGGTGGAAAGATCGTCCCAGTTGTCCGTTGGGAACACCACATCATCCGGGCCGAAGCCCTTCGGGTATTTGGCTGCGAACAACTCGTCCAGATGGTCCACGGCCTCCTGGATCTTGGGATCCCGGCACAGGAGCACCTTCCAGGTATCCACGTCGAAGACCACCTTCAGCTGAGGCATCTTTTCGGCATCCAGCTGGTTCCAGCGGGAGGCGTTGGTGAAGAGCGCGATACTTTCCGAATGGTTCACCAGACCCATCACGCTGTCCGGTTTGAAATCGGCCAGAATGGGCACAATCACCGTCTCGTAGGTGTTCACGGCCAGATAGGCAAAGCCCCAGCGGGCGCCGTTGTTGGCGCAAAGGGCAATCTTGTCGCCCTTGCGGAAGCCAGCCTTTTCAAAGACAATGTGGAAACGGGCTATATCTTCTGCCATCTGGGCATAGGTAAAGGAATCACCGCCGATGGTGTTAAGTGCAGGTTTGTCCCAATACTTACGGGTAGCGGCTTGAAGCCGTTCGAGATAATGAGGATACTTTGGCATACTTGCTTAGGTAATTTATATTAGTACATTATGCAAATTTAGCAATTATTTTGGAATTTCCGTATCTTTGCAGTCGTAACACCTTCGGATTATGAGACGCAAACCCATCATAGGACTTATCTACGACTTTGACGGAACCCTCTCCCCCGGCAATATGCAGGAGTTCGGTTTCATCCAGGCCATCGGCCAGACGCCGGAGGAATTCTGGGCCAAGAGCGACGGTATTGCCATCGGCCAGGATGCCTCCAACATCCTGGCATATATGAAGTTGATGCACGACGAAGCCCGCAAGAACGGCATCAAGCTCACCCGGGAGGACTTCCGCCGTTACGGGGCCGATATCAAACTGTACGAGGGCGTGCGGGAATGGTTCCGGAACATCAACGCCTACGGGAAGGAGCACGGCGTTATCATTGAGCATTACATCAACTCCTCGGGCCTGGAGGAAATCATCGACGGCTCCCCCATCGCCCGGGAATTCAAGCACGTATTTGCCGGCAGTTATATTTACGACGAGAACGGAGAGGCCGAATGGCCCGGCATCGCCGTGGATTTCACCGCCAAAACCCAGTACCTGTTCAAGATTCAGAAGGGGATTTTCTCCTCCCGCGATGCCAAGCGCGTGAACGAAAGCATGGCCGATGACGACAAGCGCATCCCTTTCACCAACATGATTTATTTCGGCGACGGAGACACGGACGTCCCCTCCATGAAGCTGGTGAACATGTTCGGCGGCAACGCCATAGCCGTATTCGACCCCACCCATCCCGGCAAGAAGGAAACGGCCCGGAAGCTGCTCAAACAGGGCCGCGTGAACTTCATCACCCCCGCCTCCTACACCAAGGACAGCCGCACCTTCCGCCTGGTCTGCGCCATCATAGACAAGATCAAGGCCGATTCGGAACTGCGGCAGTTCAGCCGATACAAGTAGTTATTTACTCCTAGCGAAGCGAAGAATCTATGAGAACACTGAAAATAGGTATGGTGCAACAGCACTGCACCGCCGACATCGAAGGAAATATCGCCCGTCTGCAGGCCTACATCCGCGAAGCTGCCGCTAAAGGTGCGAAGTTGGTAGTCCTGCAGGAGCTGCACAACAGTCTTTACTTCTGCCAGGAAGAAAATGCCAGGTTATGCGACCTGGCCGAACCCATTCCGGGGCCTTCCACGGAGCGTTTCGGTGCTTTGGCCAGGGAACTGGGCGTAGTTATCGTGCTGTCACTGTTCGAGCGCCGCACCCCCGGCATCTATCACAATACCGCTGTTGTCATCGAGGCCGATGGAAGTATCGCCGGGAAATACCGCAAGATGCATATTCCGGACGACCCTTTGTTCTACGAGAAATTCTATTTCACGCCGGGAGATTTGGGTTTCCAGCCTATTAAAACCTCTGTGGGCACGCTGGGCGTACTGGTCTGCTGGGACCAGTGGTATCCGGAAGCCGCACGGGCCATGGCCCTCTCCGGTGCTGAAATGCTCATCTACCCCACGGCCATAGGCGGCGTACCCACGGATCCGGACTGGGAGCAGGCCCAGCAGCGTCAGGCCTGGCAACTGGTGCAGCGTGGTCACAGCGTAGCCAACGGCCTGCCCGTCATCACGGTGAACCGTACCGGTGTGGAAGCAGACCCCACCGGTCACTCCACCGGCATCGATTTCTGGGGCCATTCCTTCGCAACCGGCGCCCAGGGCGAACTGCTTACTGAGTTTGAAAAGACCGAGGAAGGAGTCCGGGTTGTAGAAATAGACCTGGACCAGTGCGAATATGTCCGCCGAGGCTGGCCCTTCCTCAGGGACCGCCGCATAGACGCCTATGATGTTCTCTTGAAACGCTTCGGGAAATGAGACGCTTACCCGCAGAATGGGAGCCCCAGGGCTTTGTCCAGCTAACCTGGCCCCATCCCGACACGGAGTGGTATGACTTGCCACATGTTTTAGACTGCTATGTAAACGTGGCTCGCACTATCCTAAAGTATGAACCGCTGCTGGTAGTATGCCGGGATATCGCAGAGTGCAAGGCCGATATGACAAGCCGAGGTATGAATCCGGATGGCGTACGCTTTGTTCAGTGTCCGCTCAACGATACCTGGGCTCGTGATCATGGCGCTCTTTCTGTCTTTGATGGCACCAGAAAGAACATCCTGGATTTCGTTTTCAACGGCTGGGGGCTCAAATTCGGCAGCAACCTGGACAACCAGATAACACGCAGCATCTATAGACAGGGTGTCTTTTCACCGGATGTGAATTATATAGACATGCGTCCCTTCGTCCTGGAAGGAGGCAGTATAGATACGGATGGTGCGGGAACGCTGCTGGCTACATCCGAGTGTCTGTGTTCCATTAATCGCAACGAACATCTCAACCGTACCCAAATTGAGGAGCATCTTTGCCAGGCTTTCGGGCTCAATCGCATCCTTTGGCTTGAGCATGGCAGCATTGTTGGAGATGATACAGACAGCCATGTGGACATTCTTGCCCGGTTCTGTAACCCGGACACCATTGCGTACACTGCCTGTGATGATCCTTCGGACCCCAACTACAGGCCCCTTAAAGACATGGAGATCCAATTACAAAGCTTCCGGACCATGGATGGTGAACCTTATAAGCTGGTGCCACTCCCTCTCCCGGACCCTATGTATCTGGAGGACTACCGTCTTCCTGGCTCCTATGCCAACTTCCTCATTGTCAACGGTGCTGTCCTCATCCCCGGAGTTAATTCCCCCAAGGACACCCTGGTTGCCTCCCTCTTACAAACCATCTTTCCGGACCGCCGCATTGAAGTTATCGACTGCCGCGCCCTTCTTTCCGGCCACGGCGGTCTCCATTGCATTACAATGAACTACCCGGCAGGCTTTTAAGCCCGCCGTCAGGACCAAAAAGCCCGTAATACGGTCCTGGCCATAGGCTCAGTCACAAAAAAAGACCGGCTCCGGAGAGTCGGTCTTTTAAAATTGTGTAAGTTAAACTTACTTGACCTCGATGGTAACCACGCGGTTCTTGGCGGCGGTGTTGAACGGGTTGATGGTGTCACCGTGAGCGGCGGTCTCGATGTTAGCCTCCTTGGCACCAGCCTTGGTGAGGAAGTCAACAACGGTCTTTACGCGCTGCTCGGAGAGCTTCTGGTTGCCACGGGCAGAACCGGTCTGCTTGTCGGCATAACCGTTGACAGAGAGCTTGGTGTCGCCGTCGATAGCGTTCTCGCAGAAGTACTCGAGGTGAGCCTTTTCACGAGCGGAGAGCTTGGAGGAACCCAGGTCGAAGTATACAGACAGCGGAGTGGCGTTGGTAACCTCAACAGCGGTGAACTTGCCATTCTCGAAGAGGTAGGTCTGACCATTCACGAGGTTCTTGTAAGGAGCGAGTTCCTTCTCCAGGGCAGCGATCTTGTCCTTGAGCTGAGCGTTCTCCTTCTCCAGGGCAGCCACCTTGTCGGCCAGGGCGTTGTACTGCTCGGTGGTGAAAGGCACAGGGATCACGACAGGAGTGATGGAGCTGTGACGGTCGAAGTTGGTCTTACCCAGGTTGAAGGCCAAACCGGCGGTGGCGCTGGGGAGCATCAGGAAACGACCGCTGTTTCTGGTATAGGCAGCAGCCTTACCCACGAGAGCCATCACATCCAGAGTGACATTGATGCGGTCGCTGATGCGGAAGGTATTGAACAGACCGGCACCGGCGGCATACTCGAGGTTATTGGCAGCACCTCTCTGGAGGGGCATAACCTTCTTGCTGACATCCAGGACACCCATGGTGAGATAAGGAGCGATGTTCCAAAGACGGGTTTCCTTGTAACCGGCGATGGTGTTGATGATATTCCACATCACATCACCATGTACATAGTGGAAACCGAAATTGGTACCGGCAGCGGCTACATTGGTGAGGCCGTTCTTGGCATTGTTCCAAAGGCCATGATAACCGACACGCAGACCGACGGCAGGGGTGAACCACTTACCAACGTTCACATCTACGGCAAGGCCGAGATTACCCCATGTCCTGGGGGAACGGACACTGGGAGTGACGGTATTGATACCGCCTGCAACACCAATCCAGATGTTGTCAAATGCGCCATTGGTCTCATAGGCTCCGCGAACTACGTTACCGTTCTCGTCGCGGTTTGCATTCTCCTGAGCAAAAGCGTTCACGGAGAACAGGAGGCTTGCAGCGGCAAGGGCTCCGATAAGCATTTTGATACCTTTCATAATTAGTATTAAGTTTTAAAGTTTTGTTTCCTTTTATGCCTCAAGGGGCTTTTTACGGCCCCTAAATCGGCTAATCAATTGCAAAATTAAACATTTAATATCGAATAAACAAACTTTTCAACAAATTTTTAAAATATTTAAAAGTCTGCGTATCTTTGTAAATCCAAAACAGAACGCCGTGAAATTCCATCTCAAGTCCGACTATCAGCCTTCGGGCGACCAGCCCGAGGCCATCGATTCGCTGTGCCAGGCCCTGCAACAGGGGGTTCACAATGTAACCCTCCTGGGCGTTACCGGCAGCGGAAAGACCTTCACGATGGCCAACGTAATCCAGCGTCTGCAGCGTCCTGCGCTCATTTTAAGCCACAACAAGACGCTGGCCGCCCAGCTGTACGGCGAGTTCAAAGCGTTCTTCCCGGAAAACGCCGTGGAGTATTTCGTTTCCTACTACGACTATTACCAGCCGGAGGCCTATATTCCCGTAACGGACACCTACATAGAGAAAGACCTGAGTATCAATGACAAAATCGACGAATTGCGGGTAAGTGCCGCATCGGCCCTGATGAGTGGCCGGAGGGACGTCATCGTCATTTCCAGCGTCTCCTGTCTCTACGGTATCGGCAATCCGGACGATTTTCACGACCAGACGGTTACAGTTCGTAAGGGCGAGCAGATGTCCATGACCCGTCTGCTGTACAAAATCGTGGATGCACTGTACTACAGGACGGAAACAGATTTTAAGCGGGGCTCTTTCCGCGTGCGGGGAGACACGGTGGATATTTTTCTGGGCGGGGCCGATTACGCCGCCCGCATCGAGTTCTTCGGCGACGAAGTGGACCGCATCGCCCTCATCGACCCGGTGAGCGGCGCCCTCTTCGAGGAACTGGACAAAATCGACCTCTATCCCGCCAAGAACTTCGTCACCTCCAAGGAGAAGGGCGCCAAGGCGGTAAGTCAGATCCAGGACGACCTGGTGAAGCAGGTGGAATACTTTGAATCCATCGGCAAGTTCCTGGAAGCCAAGCGTTTAAAGCAGCGGGTGGAATACGACATAGAGATGATCAAGGAGATGGGCTACTGCCCCGGCGTGGAGAATTATTCCCGCTATTTCGACGGCCGCAAGCCCGGACAGCGTCCCTTCACCCTCATCGACTATTTCCCGGACGACTTCCTGGTATTCATCGACGAAAGCCATGTAACCCTTCCCCAGATCCGGGCCATGTACGGCGGCGACCACTCCCGCAAGGAAACGCTGGTGGAATACGGCTTCCGCCTCCCCGCCGCCAGCGACAACCGTCCCCTCACCTTCGACGAGTTCGAATCCGTAACCGGACAGACCGTCTATGTGAGCGCCACCCCGGCCGATTACGAATTGGAAAAATCGGAAGGACTTGTGGTAGAGCAGATTGTGCGGCCGACCGGTCTGCTGGACCCGCCCATCGAAGTCCGTCCCACCCAGAACCAGGTGGACGATCTGATGGAGGAAATCCGCAAACGGGCCGAAAAGGACGAGCGCGTGCTGGTGACCACCCTCACCAAGCGGATGGCCGAAGAGTTGGACAGTTATTTCGGGAAGGCCGGGGTCCGCTGCCGCTATATCCATTCGGATGTGGACACCGCCGAAAGGGTGGAAATCATCGAAGACTTCAAGAACGGCCTCTTTGACGTCCTCATCGGCGTAAATCTGCTGCGCGAAGGCCTGGACATCCCCACCGTGTCGCTGGTGGCCATCCTGGATGCCGATAAGGAAGGCTTCCTCCGCAGCGGCAGGGCCCTCACCCAGACCGCCGGCCGCGCCGCCCGCAACATCAACGGCCTCGTGATCATGTATGCCGATACCATCACCGAGTCCATGGACGAAACCATACGGGAAACCGCCCGTCGGCGTACCAAACAGCAGGAATACAATAAATTGCACGGCATCACGCCCAAGCAGGTGCAGGTCCGTGCCAACGTGCTCATGAGCGAACTGGTGCGCTCCGGCGAAGACACCACCCACCTGAGCGGCTTCCTGAATCCGGTACTGCAGAACTCCGTCACCGGCCACGTGAGCGCCAAAGACTCCGTTTCGGACCCGGAATACGTACCGTCGGCCTCCGAACTGGGCAAGGGCGACATCTCCGTCGGCCTGGGACACGATGCCCGGCGCGAGGGCACATCGGCCTATGTGGACGGCTACATTGTGGCCGACCTGGCCGCCGTGCTGCAAGACCCCGTAATCCGCTCCATGTCCCGCGACCAGGTGGAGAAGGCCGCCGCCGAAGCCAAACGCAAGATGCAGAAGGCGGCGGCGGATCTGGATTTCACCGCCGCCGCCAAATTCCGCGACGAAATGTGGGCCCTTACGGAGTATCTGAAGGTCTGGAAAGACGCTTAGCCCCGCTTCCATACGGTCTTAGTCACGTTTTCGCCTCGAATCATGACTAAGATTGTCAGTAGTGACGATCTTAGCTAAGAAACAGGCTCAAAACGTAACTAAGATTGTATTGGGTCATTCGCGGAATCTATCAAAGAAAACGGAAAAATCACTCCGGTTTTATCTGTTTTGGATTATCTTTTTTGGATAAAATGCAAAAACTTGATATCTTTGCAAAAAGATAAGACTATGGCTAGCATGAGCAGACCCGAGAACCCGTTTTATACCATCATCCAGATACCGGATGAATACTTCTGCGACAGAGGAAAGGAGACCGATGAAATTATCCGCCTGATTCAAAACGGCAATAACGTCGTATTGAAAGCGCAAAGGCGTATCGGCAAGTCCAGTCTTATCCAGCACATCTTCAATCAGGAGCCCATTAAAAGCGGCTACAACACTTTGTACGTCGACATTTTTGGAACAAAGAATCTGGATGATTTCCATATCGCCTTCCAGAACAAACTCCTAAATGCCCCGTTTGCCAAAGCTGCAAAAATCAAGAAAAACTTTGCAATGCTGGCAAAGGGCCTCAACGTCTCTTTGGGAGAATATAACCCTGTTACCGGAAGCATCTCCTTACCAAGCATAGGGTCCACTCCATCCCAACTGCCCAAAATCCCGATGGAGGAATTGTTTGACTTTCTGGAAAATACCAGAAAACCAAATCTGGTTGTATTTGACGAGTTTCAGCAGATACAATACTATCCGGAAAGGATGGCGGCCATTTTGCGTTCCTTCACCCAAAGGATGAATAATACCAAATTTATCTTCTCCGGAAGCTCCAACCATATGCTCACGGTTATGTTCCAGATGGCGAACCAGCCGTTCTATAAAAGTGCGGAACCATTCGAGATCTATCCCCTGTCTCGTGAGACCTATTCCCAATTCTGCAGCAGAATCTTTACTGAGTACGAAAAAGAGATAACGGATGACGCGGTAACGTTTCTTTATTATCTGTTTTCCGGTGAAACTGCCCCCATGCAGGAAACCATGAATCATGTTTTCAGAAAGGTGCAGTCACATCAGAAGGCCGATATTAATAGCATCAAAGATGCTGTAAACGAACTACTTGATGCGAGGGATACCTCTTTCCGAGAGATTCTCAACCGGATAGAAAGGGAGAAAACCAGGAATACATTGTTTTGCATCGCTGCGATGGGTGTGGCCGACAGCCTTACCTCCTCTCAAGTCATGAAGGACTACCATTTGGACAACGCTTCCAGCGTCCAGAAAGCGTTGTTAAACCTGCAGGATGAAAACAGTCCCCTGATCAAGAAGATTGCCAAAGGGACTTACGTGATAGACGACCGCCTGTTTGAACTCTGGATAGCCCGCGAAGGCAACTACTTGAATATCAAGTACGCCACTGCCGAAACCCGATTCCGCAGACAAAATGAACTGGAAAATCCCGTGTTCCGGCCGATTGGGCCGAAGGAATAAGCATTGCTAACTGGGCCAAAGCCCCTGGCCGGACTTTATTCTGTGACGGGACGGACCGGGAGCCCGTAGTATCGGCGGCTGCCGTACATGCCGAAATTGGACGAATCGAAGTACAAGCCATACGCGAGGGTCGGGTTGCCTGTGTAGAGGAACGAAGACCAAAAATACCCGTAGGACCCGGCAGAATAGACTGACGTATCGGCCCGGAAGCCGGCCGCAGGAAGAAAGATACTGTTACCATTCTTCCTGCTGGTTACTTTGTATCCGTTCTTGCCACCCTGTGTCGTCCAAGTGTATGTACAGTTAGATTCCAACTCATCAAACTCCTCATCTGTGGGCATACGCCACCGGCCACCCCAGTTAGTACGCGCCGCGTCATCCGACATATCCAAAAATAGTCTCCCGTCTGCACGATTATATTTTGCCTGACCCCATTTATAGTTCGACCTGCCATAATTCTCCTTTATAGAAATCTCTCCCCATGCGAAATAACTGCCATAATCACTCGGTGACGAAGCCCCGACATTGCAAGTAGCCCACTTTACACTCAAACCTAAATCCACCCACTCATGGCCATTCTCCTCTCCGAAATCTATATGATTGATGGCGGATTCACCTATCTTCTTGATATGAAGCACGGTTCCGGGCCGTAATGCTTTGCTATTGCTTTCTAACATACACTGTCTCCTTCATGGTTATCTTTTTATCTGTTAGCGGCCTTAGGCCGATTCTCTGTCGCGGCTGGGCGCTTGCGAGCATGGCGCCCGGCATTTTATCTTTCAAGGGGCCGACTATTCCGCCGGCCCGGTCCGGCTGGGGCAAGCCCCTGGCCGGACTTTATTCTGTGACAGGACGAACAGATCGACCGTCGCAACGTTCGTCGATGTACGTGCGGAAATCGGACGAAGCGAAGTACAAATACCACGCGCTGTCCGGGTAGTCCGTAAGGAGGGACGAAGACCAATAGCGGCCGGTGGACCCGGCAAGGTAGACGGACGTTCCGAGCCGGTCGCCAGCTGCAGGAAGAAAGATACTGTTCCCGTTTTTCTTACTGGTTACCTTATAGCCTTTCTTTCCACCCTTTCTCGTCCAAGTGCAAGTACAGTTCGACCACAACTCGTCGAACTCCGCCTCCGTTGGCATACGCCATCGGTCACCCCAGTTCACACGCGCAGCGTCGTCAGACAAATCCAAACGAGTCTTGTTGTCTACGGAACCCCGACCTCTTTCTGTATTATACTTAGAGAAAGTGACATTGTCAGAACTGTCTCCACTAACTCTAAACTTGTAATTCTCCCAGGAATATTCGCTCTTCGGCGATGTCTCCCCCCAAGCGTAATAATTTCCATATTCACTCGGAGACGAAGCCCCCACGTTGCATGTGGCCCACTTTACGCTCAAACCCAAATCCACCCACTCGTGACCATTCTCGAATCCAGACGTAGATTGACCATTAATGGACGTTGCCAGCACTAAGGATACCAAGAAAGTAACCAGAGTAATAATTGTTTTTGTCTTCATAGAATCCTGAATTATGTTTTTTTTGTAAAAATTTGATAATAAGTTACTTCCAATTTCTATAATCACGCTGAATCTAAGCCGGGCTCTATTCTATGACGGGACGAACTAATCGACCGTCGCTACGGTAGCTGAGGTCTGCGTAGAAACCGTACGAATCGAAGTACAAGTTCCACGCGTTGCCCGGGAGGCCCGTGTTGAGGGACGAAGACCAATAGTCGCCGTTAGACCCGGCACGGCGGACGGACGCCCCGGACTGGTAGCCTGCCGCAGGAAGAAAAATGCTGTTTCCATTCTTCTTGCTGGTCACCTTATAGCCGTTCTTTCCACCCTGTGTCGTCCAAGTGCAAGTACAGTTCGACCTCAACTCGTTGAACTCCGCCTTGGTAGGCATACGCCACTTCCCGCCCCAATTTGCACGAGCAGTGTCGTCAGACAAATCCAAACGAGTCTTGTTGTCAACTGAACCCCGACCTCTCTTAGTATTATACTTTGAGAAAGTGACATTGTCATAACTGTCTCCACTAACTCTAAACTTGTAATCCTCCCAGGAAT
>Ga0265298_10001095_pt1 | contig 39891 bp, 44 predicted proteins | sample AusTroGonzalo_MG_3_FD_193486 | JGI IMG/M metagenome (GOLD analysis project Ga0265298, IMG submission 193486) | Bovine rumen microbial communities from tropical cattle in Woodstock, Queensland, Australia - Gonzalo_01 | ecosystem: Host-associated > Mammals > Digestive system > Stomach > Rumen ... | reverse complement strand
ACATCCCATACTGGACCAGAAGTGTATCGGCCAGCGCTCTTGTACTTTCCATTTCCCTTATAGCCTTCTTCTCTTCTGCCGCTAGCAGTGAAGTAGCTCTCGACGATTCCGTCCATGTAGGCGTGCTTGAATCCAGCTTGGTCGTTGTAGTAGTTGACCTTGCCTATCATCGTCTGAGGCTTTCTGTTCTCAGACTTCTGGTTAGCGCCTATATCCTTTTGACCATGCGTAAACTCTACAGCCTCGTCATGTGTCAGAACTGTCAATCTTGCAGGAGATCCAAAGTCGACGTTGTGGTCGAAGTTGTTAGCTCCTGGGACATCGTTCGTGAAGAACATGCGTGACTGGACATCGATCGTTGGACCTCTGTTCAGAACTGCTCCATAGCCGACTGGATTTCCGTCTTCGTCGACTGCGCTCTCTACGCTCGGATCATCTGTCGGAATCACATCATGACCGTGAACCACGAAGCTAGAGGTCGACAGGAGATTCTCGTTCACGACATGCATATTGCCCTTGAACTTTGACCATTCGTCGTAGCTGCTGCTTGAGTTGACCATGTCGGTTGCGTCCAAAGCAGCGATGATTCCAAGAAGGAATCTGATTACGCTCTTGTCTTTTGATGTGGTTGAAGAAGGATCGATCTCTGGACTATTGCCTTCCTGGAAGTAGATAATGCCTATCGGAGTAGAGTTCTCGATCTTGCCCTGCTGAACTTCTGAGTAGAAGTCCTTGTTGTAGGCCTGACCATAGAGAAGAATGCCGTCAACTCTCAATAGTCCATTGACTCGGTTTCCGAACATGGTGTCGTAGACCGGAATCTGAACTTCAGTCTGACCGCTAGATCTTCCCGTTCTATCCTCAAGCTTGTATTCGTCAGCTGCTCTAACGACGATGTCTTGGAACATGTGAGCTGCAGGATTCTTGAGCGCTGACTCATAGTTGCGGTCAGCGCTTCTAGCTCTGTTGCCATTCACAGTGTAGTTGATGTCGCGGTAGAGGACAGTTACGCCTGCGTCAATCAAATCATTCAAGCTCGGGACATATTTTATTCCACCCTGATCGTTACCAGTGTTGTAGTGAGTCTCAGATGATTCTGTCTCAAACAGATTCTGGATCGTCGTAGCTTCTGGTGCTGATAGGAGTGCGTATCCGTTGAACTGAAGTGAAATGCCTCTAGACTGGTTGTTAGCCACGTCCGAGTCTTTTAGAAAAGCGTAATTGTATCGAATAGTTGCCATCGGATCTCCAATAGGATAGGAAATTACTTCTTACTTCTGCTTGCTGAGCTCTGTCTGGAAGACTGGAACGCAGATGCCTTCTTGGTCTTCGAGATTGTTGATAGAGGTCGTAGATCCCTGCGGCTCTTCAAGCGTGTGTCTGTGATTTCCAGCGATGATCTCGTTGTTGATAACCAAGTGCATGTGTCCGTCGATTCCTGCTCTGTCCGTCTTGCCGAGTCCAGAGTACTTGTCAACGTAGTAGTGGTGTCTGTGAGGATCCACCGTGCACTTGTCAGTGATCGGCTCAGCTTCAGAGGTAGAGCCGTAAAGGATGCTGCCAGGGAATTCTCTCGGACCGAGAGAATTTGTGACACTTTCTACTGTCAAATCTTTTAATGTCTTGCTCATGGTTTATTTATACTCCTATCTTGATCAATCCAATGGCTTAATGCCGTTATAAACTATCGTAGCTTCAACTTTTCTGACCTCTTCCTTGCTCTCATACGTGTTGTCTTCCTGACCTATCTTTGACACGTAGCAGTTCTCGTAGAGGAATGACATCACAGTTCCCTTCTCAGCTACCTCATCTGGTCCCTTCGTCGGATCGTATTGTGCTACTCTGTCGACATCGTAGATTCTGACCAGCATGTCGAAATAGAAGCATGACGGAAGTGTCGGTCTCACAGAGTCATCGCCAGGGTCATCCTGATAGTTGAATCCCTTTGCGTGTTGAAGCTGTTCCAGAATGTAGCGGATCTCTCGCTTTCTGTTGTCGTTGAATGTTACTGGAAGCTCTCCAGACTGGTTGTATCTGCTGTTGAATGTCAGAGCGTAAGCTGGAAAGTAGAGCATTATCGTGTCATCTGCCTGAGCATGCTTGACAGGAATCTTCTCCACTGCTTTCGACAGCTTGTCCATCCACTCTTCTTTGTCGAACGGCTTTCCGCTGTTGAGAAACTTGTAGAAGTTGTTCAGCCATTCAGGCGGATCGTTTGGCAGCTCTTTCTCCTTCACCTTCACATTCATATCTTCGGAAAGCATGAACTCGACCGTGAAAGCCCACTTTGGCGCAGGCTTCGTGTCATAGAACGGATTTTCGAAGATGTTGTAGTTCATCCTATTCCTCTACTGGTCTAACGTCGAAGGTGTCGTATGTCACTGTAGCTGTCAGTCTTCTCAGCTCGTTGTTTGAAGCGTCAAGCTCACCGAACTGGACGGTCTTCACGTTACAGTTGTATAGCGTGTAGACTTCGCCGTCCTCGAGAGTGTTGTAGCGAGTGACGATCTCTATCTTGTCGAATCTCTTGTTGAACTCGACATGCTTGTAGCGCTGCTCTTCGTCCAAGAACTGATTTCCGATAGGAACGCCCAAGAACTGAACCATCTTCATGTTGTAAGATGAATCACAGCGCATGTAGAATTCAAGGTTTGTCTCTCCGCCTCTGTCAGAGTTTATCACGTCCTGACGATATGTGCCGAAATACCAGCGCTTAGCGAGAACGTTGTCCTGCTTCGGAAGCGTAGCCTTAGACGGGAAGAACTTACTAGTCTCCTCAGTGCTGTAGCGATAGTTGAATCCAGAGCTATCGTAGAATCTGACGGAGAAGAGGTCAGTTCTAGCTGGATCTGCCAGAACATCCATCTCGCTAGTGAAAATGTTGTAGTCGTTCTCTTCCATCTATTCCTCTCAATTGTCTGGTTCTGGGTCTATCGAATACTTCAAGAATGAGAATGACAGAGTCGGCTCAACGAACTTAGTCTCCTCATACGACAGATCTTTCTTGTAGTCGTAGTCGACAAGACGGCAGCTCTGGAACTTGTGAGTCAGCACTATCTTCTTCAACTGATTGTCCCATACATGGACGAGGATCCTGTCGATGTAGCGATACGGATTGTAGTCATCTCCAGGAACGACCTCTTGATCTGCTGACGCGTATGTGCTTCCACTACGGTCCAGATTCTCGTCGTAGAAGTTCTTTCTAAGGCAGTACTTGATGAACTTCTCAGCGAAGCGTCTCTCAGTCTCGTGTAGATCGATCTTGAATGGCTGCGGCGCTGAATCGTTCGGAACGTAGACCACGCGTGTGGTGTTGCAGAATCTTACGATTTCCTCTTTCGGCTCATAGCTCGGATTGCTGAACTTCCTGCAGTTCTTGAAGTAGAATGTTCTGCCCTTGTAGCCGTCCTCTTCGTTCGATGGAACAATTCCATATTCCTTCTTGTCCGACTCAGAGAACAGCTCATCGAGGTGATTGTTCCATGCTGGCTCTCTGTCGAAAATCTCTACACTGTAACAGTCGCTCAGCTTGAACGACTTGACAGTCATGTAGTCTTTCACAGAGAACAGCGGATCCATTCTTACCTCGTCAACTCATACTTCAGCGCATTGTCGATCTGGTCTTTCGGGATATACTTGAGAGCGACTCTCGGCATCAGATCGTGCCACGGATCTGATATTCCGTTCAGCCACATGATCAACCACCATAGCTGGTCAGTTCCATACAGACGATAGCTGACTAGGTCTGGACGGCACTGCTCTTCTCTCTTGACTAGCGTCCAGCTGTAGACGTCGCTAGCGAGAAGCTCTGGAAAGTCGATGCTTCCCATGTCAGCTTCTTTGACTCCGTTCACGATGTTCTTCTGAAAGAGAGTCTCTCTATTGTATATTCCTTGAGCCATATATTATTTATTTAGATGTCGGAGCCAGTCGTCTGTCTCCACTTCCAATACTCGTCATACTTTCTCTTCGCAGTAGAGTCGTAGACGCCGTTCTTAGTGTGCTTGTACTTGTAAGCGTTTGCACCCTCGATAGTGTCGATTCCAGGGTTAGCCTCACGGAACTTGAGCATCTCCAAGCCCTCTTCGTCAAGATTCTCGTACTTAGACTTGACGATCTTTTCGAGTCTTGCGTCTTCCTTCTCCTTGGCGACCTCTTCTCTAGCGAATCCACGCATCTCAGCCTTCTCAGCAGCGCTAGCCTTGTTGTACTCGTCCTCTCCGAACATATCTTTCGCCTTGCTAGCGAACTTAGCGTCCTTCTTGTTGAGCTTGGCTTCTGCTGCGCTCTCTGCGTTAGTTCCGTTGGCTTTAGTCTTTCCGACGACTTTAGGTTCTGATATGCCGTCAATATCTTCCTTTCCTGCGTCAGAAACAGGTCCTGCAGACGGTTTTCCAGTGTACTCAGGTGAATCATAGGGTATGTCGGTAGAACCGTTCTTAGAGCCCTTTCCTGCGCCTCCGGTGCTGCTCTGACCATTTCCGGTGCCAGAGGATCCACTTCCACCAGTTCCGTTTCCAGTGCCTGATCCGTCTCCGAATCCAGATCCACCAGTACCCTTTCCGTTGCCATACATGTTCTCGCTGACGACACGCTTTGGAACGCCGTCCCACTTCTGCTGTGAATTCGAAGAGTTAGCGGGCAGACTGACATCGCTGGTAGCATCGTCTGAAATGTCTGAGACTTCAGCTTCGCTCTTTCCTGGGTACTCTATGTCGATAGAGTTGAACACGACAGGAATGCTCCACTCGACTATCTCTTCTGAACTGTAGTCGAACTCTACATCCTCGATGTCCTTGAAGAAGCAGTCGCCGAACGTGTAGATGGCGACTACCACTGGATCGTTCGTCTCTAGCTCGAAGTCTTTGTTGAGCTGTGAATCCACGACTCTCGCCATCACCTCTGGATCCAGAATCTCTACCACGAGTGAGAGAGGCTGAGACATGTCGCTATACTTCGCTTGGTACTCGTTGCCGTTAGAATCCACGAGCGCATCGAATCTGTTGTCGTAAGATCTTCTGAAGATGTTCAGAATAGACTTGTATACCGAGAGAAGCTTGTTGTCGTTGAAAGTGATATTGAACTCGCCAGTGTTCTTGTATCTCGTAGGAATCTTGAACGTCATTCCTCCGAAGAACGCATTGTGCGTGTTCAGGATCTGTTCTGGCAGCTTGACATCCTTGACAGATTTCTCGAAAATCTCGATAGGAATCGGTGGTTCTCCGAGACGAATCGTCAAGCGGTAGGCCCAAGGAACGCCAGGGCCATCTTCGTAGAAGTCATTTTGAAAGATGTTGTACTGCATCACTTCCTCTTCGGTTTAGCTGTCGGTGTCTCGTCTAAGAGCGCTTCTGTGGCGTTGAAAGATCCAACTGGATTCTCTTTTAATTCCTTGAAGTAGTCAGGCGGAAGAGTAGTAACTGTAGTAACTCTAGCTGTGCTCTGTGCACCGAATAGAGCCGTGTTCTCAGCAGAAGAGACCATAGCTCTTCCGTTCTCTCCAGGGAGTGACTTCAACCTGAATGCCGTGTAACCGCTATTAGTCAAGTAAGTTGACTTTCTATCAGTGTTTCCTACTGCTCCGCCGTTGTCGGTGGTAGCTTCTATCGTCTTGACTCTCTCGGTGCTTCCAAGACTTTGAATATCTTCAGAATTGACAAATATGTGAGCCTTATCGCCGAACTCTTTCTTGTCTCTGACGAATATCGTTCCAGCTTCTACGCTCTCACCCTGCTTAACTTCTACTCTCTCGAATAGCTCGGTTTCATTTTCCATCATGCGCTTGATAGCGTCAGTGTCAAGACGATAGGATCCATCAGGATTTCTTCCGCCGTATTTAGCGACAACGTCTGCATATCCAGCGTTCACCAATGCTTCAGTGAATAGCTCAGAACAGTCAGTCGTATCGTCACATAGAATTCGATTGTGCCCGTATTTACTTCCACGATCTTCAGCCTTCTTCGCAGTCAGATCCAGAGATGTGAGCCATGTATCTCTAGCTATTCTACGATCGGCGCTGAATAGAGGATTGCTTCCAGTCTGATTGGGAATGGGGAGTTGCTTCTTGTACATCTCTTCCATCTCTTTCTGATAGAAGGCTTCGAACTGCTTTGCGATTCTGTCGCCCATCTCTTCAGCGCTTATGAATGCGTTGTCAGCAGCGCTGTCATACTTTTCGAACTCGCCTGCAGCGTCGATAGAAGTGATAGCGCCTCTGTCGTAGTTTTTGTTCTGGCAGGTGTTGAACTTGATCGTCGTCTCGAGAAGAGTCACATCAGATGTTCTGGAAAACTCTGGTTGTTCTACCTTCACCGTCTTCAGGGCATAAGTCTCAGAGAATAGAGCTCTGTAACCGTAGCCGTATAGATTTCTCTGGTCGTAGATCGTAACCGTCACATAGAGGTCGGCCTGTTCCCAACGGAACATCGTAGAAGCCTTCCAACGTGTCTTGCTGAGGATATATGTAAAGAGCTTGAAGATCTCCATCTGGTCCGTCTCGTAGAATCGCATCGTCATCTCTTTCTTCTCAGTGGAGAAGAACGGAAATGTGATGAAGAAGGATCCGTAGTTCAGATTGTCTGCTTGCTGTGATTCCATTCTCGGAATGTTGAGCGAGAGGACTGAGTACTTCAGCTTCTGCAACAGTTTCTCATTCAGGACATCTTTGCTCACGATGGTGTCACCGAGAGTGTTAGAGAATTCGCACTTGAAAAGGAAGTTTCCAAGCGGTCTCATGGCGATGTTTGACTGAATGCTGTCTATTCTCATTATGCGTCCTCGTCAGGAGTCTGAGCTGCATCGAATGACTGATACTTGCTGAGCGTTATCGGCTCACAGTAGTTTTCGATATGTCTCGTGAACAGGAATCCGATTGATAGGTACTTCGAAGAATCTTCAACGTTCGTGTTGAACTTGTTTATCTCTGACTTGCTTCCATCGACTTCGAGCACGATCTTGTTGCGGATCAGCTTGATGTCTTTGACGATGAACTTGCAGTCGATGTCTGGCACCCAAGCATCGTTGACTCTCTTCGTGATAGTGAATGTAACGTCGCTCTTCTTGAATGTCTTCAGATAGTCTTTGAGTCTGCTGAAGTAGAATCCTGCATAGTCAGGAATCGGATATTCAGACGAAGATGCAGCTGTATGTCCGACCTCTACGCCAGCTCCAGGGTATGCGTCAAGCTCGACCGTGTAGTAGCTGTCGTGGCTGACTGCCTTCTTGAGTGAGTTAGGCGCCCATACGAACAGAATCTTCTCGATCTTCTTACTCTGCTCCTCTACCTGATCCTTGACGACAGTGATAGTGATAGTCGCGTCTGACTCTGTCTCATCGTCTGCTCTGACTTCAGAAATTACTCGGACGACCGGAAGGATCGACTTGACTGCCTTGATAGCGAAGTTGGACAGAGAGACCATGTCTCTGCGCTTGATCTTGTCGGACTTGAGCGCTATTCTGATGTGAGACGACAGACGATAGTCATCGCCAGCCTCTTCCTCTGGGACCATGTCTCCATTCGGTCCCTCCCACAACGGAACGACCGTAGCGCTTATTCCGAGAACACGATAGAGAAGATAGACTGACTCGTCAGTTCCCTTCCAGCGGTCGATGTATGGGAGAATTGAGTAGTAGCGTCTGTAAATCTGCTCTACGATCTCTTCAGTGTCATAGTCTTCGTCAGCGAAGTACTTTCTGAGTGTCTCAGCTGCCTTCTTCACGTCGTCATGGTTGAACGCGAGTTCTGATCCGTGCTCGTCTGCGAATCTGGTCAGAAGCTCAGGTTCGCATGTGTCAGGATCCTTGAAGTGAGAGATTCTGTCGATCTTCTCCAAGATGCCTATGCGGCAGTCTCCGCTCAACGGCGTGTACATCGTGTTGAGGAAGCGCTCTAGAAGTTTGCAGAGTCCATAGATTCCCTCGTGCTTCAGAACGGATGGAACGAACGGCTCGATGTAGAGCTTTCTCTTGTTGCTCTCGCACTCTACGATGAATCTTCCGAGTTTGCCCTCAGTATAGGTCAATCCTCTGAGCTCGGCGCAGAAGTCTTTGTCAAGCTCTACGATTACTGTCTCGCCACCGATCTCGCAGGTTACGTTTCCGAATTCTCCGTCAAGATATGCGTAGGCCTTGACATATCCGCTTGTGTCAATTCCGTCAACGAGCTGATGAGCGACATCTGGCTCGTCTTGCTCAGTGTCTCCGCTGATGTAGCCGATAGATCCGTCAAGGAGTCCTATCTTGATTCTGAATCCATATTCAAGAAGCGTGAGGTTCGGGTTCGTCACCTCTATAGTCGTGTGGCCGATCATGTCCTCTTCAACGAACATGTTTGGCGGATATGTGTCTATGAAGTCGATTCCGAGGCGTCTAACGTCCTTTAGAAGCTCTGTTTTAGAAACGTGGAATAGTACAAAGGTCTTTTCAACTTCGTGCTCTAGAACGTTGCCAGAAATGTCAAATATGCGGATTCCCAGCCTGAGATATGAGAAGTGTTCGTTGCATGCGTGAAGAATGCCGAGTTCTTTTAGCTGTGATGGATCAATGTCGATCTCGATCTTGTATGCGCACTTGTCATATTGAGACTGAGTGAACTTCACATTCACGCGAGTCAGATCGAATCCGTTAGAGCGCTGAGAGAACCAGTATGGTCCAGTCGATTCTTTTCTGGAATATCCGAAAATCGTCGTGTCGGTGCTTACGTCGTATAGCTCGTAGACTTCGCCATCGATTCCAGCGTCATCACGGTATATTGCTTCGAAGTGCCACTTGGTTCTCTGTGTGTCTGAATTTCTGTAACCAGCTGCTGCTCTGCTTCCAGACATCGTCGAGAGGTCTGGAACATTTGAAGTGTCTTCCTCTTTCTTCTCGAAGGCAGTGTATGTTCCGATGATCGAAGATTCATATACGACTGGCTTGTTGGTGTCGATTACGACATTCTCTTGAGTAGAGTATACCTTCACAGCGGCAGCTTGGCTGTCAAAGTAGATCGTTCCGGCACGATCCTTCGGCTCCGGAGCTAGTTTGTTGCTGTAGGGAGAATTGCGGTATGCGGCAGTGGGACCATCTCGATGGTTCTCGCTGTCGAACTTCCAAGTTCCGTCGAACTGACGGAGAGCTTGGCCATAATCTTTGAACACTTCGATCTTCATATCAAAGTATTTATACACAAAGAAGCGGATCCGGACAAAGGAGGTGAAGCCGGATCCGCTTTGAGACGAACTAAGGACCAGGAAGTTCGTCTCGATAGTCAATCTAGGAGATTGCTACGTGTTAAATATAGATGGTTTTGGACAGATCTAAATTCTCATCCTAAGATTTTTATATATCCTAAGATTTTGAAATGTTAAGATCAACCATTTTTGTTATAACTCGGAAGCTTGGGTTTGCGGAACTTTTCCACGATTTCGACGGTAGAGTAGTAAGAGTCGCTGCCGTCCCAAGTCCACTTGTAGAACTTCTCAGATTCCGCTTCTACATAGCCCTTGCCAGTAGATGCGAAGCCAGGAGTCTCGGTGCCCCAGTCACGACGGCACTTCTCTTTGGCGAGATCCCAGTTCTCTTCGTTATACGGATAGGTCTCATGAGTGTCTTCGACGTGGCGGTCGTGATGAGTGTAGAGGATATACTTGTGAGATTTAGGCATTTTTTGCCTCCTTTTGTCGAGTAAGGTTTTGTGTGTGAATTGTAATGTCGCGATTGTGAATTTCAACGGCATCTTCCCAGTGATTGATATAGTTCTGGATAGAGAGAACGATTTCACGAAGGACAGAGTCGTTTTCGTGCCAACCGAAAGCAGAGATCATCTCAGTATGACCATCCGTGTCCACGAGACTGATGGAGTGAGGAGTGCGAACCAGATGAACATTGAATGCGTCTGGTTCATGCTGATTGAGCTTGAACGGAGTCTTGTCCGGAGTCTTGCGGAGCTTTTCAATCATTCTGGAGATCTGAGATTCTGTGTAAGATACATAAGCCATGATTGCACATCCTTAGTAGTCAAGACCCTGTTTGTGAGCGAGAGAAGCGAAGTGGCCCTTAGTTACTCGGTCCCAGTCTTCGATCATTTCCAGCATCCCTTCAACCATCTTGTGGTAGGCGATAGCTTCGATTCCAGTGATAGTGATGAGAGTGTCGTCGGTTTCAGCGTCAATGAGCTGAAGTCTCCATGAATCCTTGAATCCGCGTCTCTTGTTGAGTGTTACTTCGATGGGGCAGGCATCGTTCTTGTTGAGCTTGAAGACTTCGCCGTTAGCGAGGTTCTTGAGCTTGTTTTCCATCATTTCATATTGTTTTGCGGTGTAGTTCTTCATGTTAGGTCCTTTTCTTTTACACGTAAAATATAGGATTTTCATGAGAATTCGTAAATAGGAAAACTCAAAAATCTTTCATTATAAATAGAAAGTAACTAACAGGAGTAACTTATGCAATCCATCCGCGACAACATCAAAGCTCCGGTGCAGAAAGCGCCATCAACTATTCTCATCAACAAAGATCTTCTTCCGTCCAGAGGCCGCTACTATTCTCAGGACCTCTACGCAAAGAAGCTCAGCGCTATCGAGATGAAGAATCTCTCGAAGATTACCGTCAAGACTATCAACCAGACATTCAACAGAGCGCTCGCTGCTGGAATTCAGGGCATAGACATCGACAACATCAAGCTCAACGACCGTCTCTGGCTCGTGTACTATCTACGTGACATCACTTACGACGGCATCCCCATGAAGGTGTTTGGCGAGTGTAAGAAGTGCGGATCTGTCAAGTGGTATGATTACACCCTGAAGGATCTGGACGTCCTATACGCAGACAAGGAGCTCGAAAAAGAGCTGACGCTGGTCAACGGCGATGTTCTGACCCTGGACTTCCCGACTATCGGAGATGAGCGAGAGATCGAAGCTACCAAGATGAACCCTGCTTACGGAGCAGAGATCGACACTGACGTGATGACTGTCGCATCCCACATCAAGGCCATCAACGGTAAGCCGTGCATCACTTACGAAGCTTACACGTACTTCGCAGACGGAAAGGGCAGCGCACAAGACTATGCACGTCTCATGTCGCATCTAAAAAAATTCGCATTTGGCGCAAGGGCAAATGCGAAGTTCAAGTGCAAGTGTGGAGCTGAGATCTTCCCAGAAGTTCCGCTCGGAAGTGATTTCTTCCTTCCTGAGATCTAAGCTACTGGAACACCAGCAGTAGTGATCGGACCAGCGATTAGGGGTTCGAGTACAAGAGAGCCATCGGCTCTCTTTGCTTGTGCGGTGATTCCGAACTGCTCATATTCGAATGTAGTCGTGTAGCTTGCGATGTCAGCAGATCCGAACTCAAGATCAAGATCTCCTAGACCTGTCAGGAATACTCTGTGGAAAGAGACCTTTGCAGTAGGCATCCTTCCAGTGTTGTCCAGAGCATAGACATCGAGACGCTCGATGCAGTTGTCACGTAGAAGAGGACTCGGTTCGGTTTCTCTTTCTCTTGCTTCTACGCCATAGAGAGTTCCGTCAACCCACTTCGAGAAGAGATAGTAGTTCATGAACTTGGAATCGAGAAGCCATGTGACCGTGAAGACGTTCGTATCTCTTGCGCCCTTCGGATTCGGGTGAATCTGTCTCTCGTGCTTGAACGGAGAGTAGAGATTCTGAATGACCTTAGATGGAAGGTTCACAGACTTCACGTTCGAGCTGAAGCAGGTCAGATCGATCAGGTTGTCTGGAAACGGAGACAAGTTCGGAAAGTTGCTGAGAACCATCGCGTACTTGTTCTTAGTGGCAAGGTTTGGATTTTTGTTGAATGTCTCGGGTACGTCTTGCATAAATTCCTCATTCGTATTTGATTGATCCTATGACCCAGCCCTCTAAGGTTCCTGGATATAGCATATAAGAAGGCTTGATAGCGCCCTGATAGTGTCGCCAGAAGATTCCTGTCTTGTTCGCCGTCACCTTCACAGTCTTTCCGAGATGATCGGCTAGCACTTCAGGTTCTTGAATCTTCAGACTCATTATCTCATCTCTGAACTTTTCTCCAGCTTTCTCCCAGTCTTCTAGAAACTGAGAGATGTTGAAGTTCTGTCCAAAGGTCTGGTAGAAGCTTCCGTTTGCGCTCATCACCTCTGTCGAGTAGAAGAACGGAGTAGAGTATTGCGGCACCTCTGGCTGTGCTGGATCCGGAATCAATGGACAGATCATGAATGTCGATCTTGAGAGTCCTGTTCCGATCAACCTGAAGAACTTCGGCCAGAACGCTTTTCCGTCATTTCGTGCAGCCGCAGCCACCAGATCATACTCGATCTCAGTCACAAGCCCTGGAGTCGCTGCTATCACTGCTCCGCTGAGAGGACCACTGTCAGGAGGAGCCTCATACGGAACGGGACTAGCTGGAGGATATTCGACTTGGCCACTGACAGCGAACTGTGTCTTTCCGATGTTGTTCAGCACATTCGTCTTCACATACGTGTTGATGATCCATACGAACTTCATTCGTGTGAACTCATAAGTCGGCTTAGGTGTCTTGAACGCTGCCTTGTAGATAGTGGCGAAGTCCATTTATTCCTCTTAGAGAATCTTGATGCTCTTCTTCTTGACAGTCTTCTTAGCGATCTTGATCTGAAGAAGTCCGTTCTCGATTTTCGGTTCGATCTTCTCAGGATCTGCGCTCGGCGGAATATGTGACTTGAATCCTGCGACACCGTTGAGAACGTGATTCAGAACAGTGTCGGATCCGTCCTTCGGTCCGATCAACAGCTTTCTTCCGAGATCATATCCACCATTCTCGTTGATCTCAACAGAGAGCATCGAATCATCAACGAGATCGATCTTCACATTTTCCTTGCTGAGGCCAGGAATCGGAAGCTCGTAGATGAATTCGGTTTCCGTGTCATAGAGGAAGTAGCTCACATCAGGAGCATTGTTCTCTTCCGGTCTCGCATCGAAAGTCTCCTTCGTCGTCTGAGCCTGATTGTCGCCCATGTCGAACGGCTGAGTCGGCTTTGGATTTGCTGCTGGAAGACCGTTGAGTGTGGAGGTCAGCTGAGCTGCGAGTTCTGTGTTGTTAGTTGCGATCTGTTTTGCCATGAGTTTATCTCCTGTTAGTTATACAAAAAACTCTCGTTCTAACTTATTTATAGAACGAGAGTCAGTTCGGAATAAAAGGTAGCTTAGGTATATTCCGACATTCTGTTTGTGCAGAGTTCGTAGTTCGGAGTTACGCCGTAGTGCTCTTTGAGGAGAGTGCTGGCAGCCGAAGAGAAGATGAACTTCTGCAGGCGGTGGCCCCAGTAGTAGAGCATCTGGAGTTCGTGTTGTTCCATCCCTTGGATAGATTCACGAGCTTCACGATACGTCTTCTGCTCGACCAACGACTTGATCTCTTGATCCGTCATAGGTCCTCCTTAGCGCGGACGAACGTTGTCCGGATAGAAGTAGGAGATGCGGATATCTTCGAGACGGCAGTACTGGCGGGTGAGCCAGTAGTAGAGTTCATCGGACGGAACCCACTTGAACTTGACATACTTCGGGATCTTCATGTTGCTCGTCTTGTCGTAACGGACGAGCTCGGAAGTAGCCATGCTCACGTTGATGGGTTCAGCGAGTTCGACTTCGGTGCGATAGTTCACCTTGTCTTCGTCCACTCGCTGGACGTATTCGAGTTTGTTCTTCGCGACTTCATTGATGTCCAAGCCACCAGTGAGGGAGGCGAAGAGTTCCTTGACCGCAGTAGCGGGGTCATTACCCGTCATGAGATCGTTCGGGAGGGTCCAACAGTTGTGCCCGTTCGACTTCGTCGTAGTCGGAAGAGCGATGAGGGTGAGACCATTGGAGTTGATCCTGAGATTATATCGGGCGATTGCCATTTTGATTTTTCCTTTTGGGAAAGTGAACAAAAAGCAGCGCCAAGTTAAGTCTGGCGCTACCGTATGTTCGGTGAAACAAATTAGATGATGGTCTTTCCGTCGACCTTCATGGAGATGATGTTGTCGATGTCGATGGAGACCGGAGTCAAGCCGTTAGCTTCCGGATTGATGTTGCGGCTCGGCTTGAGGTACTGAGCGTAGGAGTCCTTGTCATCCCACTTCTTGCCGTCGAGGAGGTAGTGAGAGCGGGACTTGTGATCCTTGTCCGTGTAGATGCGGAGGCAGATCTTGCCAGTTTCTTCGTTCTGAGCGAGGATTCCTTCGTAACCCTTTACCCAGTGGTAGTTGCTGTTGCGTTCACGTTTGACTTCCTTTTCGTGACCAGCGTTCTTGGTGTAGAGTTCCTTGAAGTCATAGCCGTTGCCAGCGTAAGAGTCGAACTCGGTGATCTTGACCATCTTTTCGATGTCGAGACCTTCCGCGAGGAGAGCGTCCTTGGTGCAAGCGGATTTGCGGAACGGATGGCCAGCCTTAGCGGTAGTGATCTGGATGTTGTGGCGGCCGAAGAGAGCGGAGAAGAGTTCGGTGTTATTCATTTTGAAAGTCCTTGAAAGGAGGTTGATTAACGATTACGATTGTAATATAGGTAATTCCGCACCGTTTGTAAACCCCTATCTCAAGAATTTTTTCATTTTTTCCGTTCTTTTATCTTCCATGATTATTCCAAACAGCTTTTCGCGGAGCCAGTCGAGCCTCTTTATGAACTCGTCAGGTGTCAAAACCGTCTGTGTATCTTTATATTCTCCGTCGTAATGCGTGAGTTTCTCTGATCCAGCAGCCTTCAGCGCCTCTTGGAAGCCCTTGTTCTGGCCGAGCGCATCGTATGCTCGATCGAGAAGAATCTGATATGTGCTGCTGTGGCGGTCTATCTCAGCGCCTTTCCAGTAGAGCTTCTGTCTCGCTTTCCAGTCGTTGTAGTTGGCACCGAACTTCTTCGCGGTCCAGCCGACGAGGAGGCAGCAGTATTTCTGCTTGCTAACATCCCTGATCTTTAGCGACTGCAGGAATCCCTCCATAGATGCGCAACGAACTCCGTCCAGCACAAAAGAGTGTGCTGCGAAATTACTGAGCGCCGAGCTCGGGTAAGGGTTTTTCGAAGAGATGTCCATATTCTAAATATACTTATTTTATGTACTGTAAGATTTCCAAGTCACGATTTTCTTCTGTGATGAGCTCTGATCCGACCAGATGCTTCTTGATCAGATCTGTCATGTCGGCGCACTTGGCAGTCTTCATCTTTCCCTTTCCAGGAATCTGGAAGAGTCTGAGCTCGCTGACCCTTATGTCTGTGTACTTCTCGACGATGTACTTGTATAGGCTGAGCTGCAGTGAGTACTCGTAGACGTTCGTGTTCGGATAATGATCGAACGGAAACTTCATCATCTTGTTTCCTGATGACATGGAGAACTGCTTACTCGTCTTCCAGTCCAAGATGTCGATGGTGTCCGTGCGCTTGTTGTATGCGACAAAGTCGATTGTTCCTGCTAGGCCGAGTGACGGATCGTTGACGATGATTTCGTTCGCTATCGGAACATAGATCTTTCTCATCTTCTCGTATAGATCCTCACAGATCTCCTTGCGGTACTCGAAGTCCTTGACCATTCCCTCATACTCGCCCATAGCCTTGTAGTCTGGCTTGTTCTCGTCGCCCTTCCAGAGATGTTCCATCACAGAGTGTATTTCGGTGCCCAGAAGGCGTGCGTAGGCTCCCTTTTTGTCCCACTCGGCTAATATCTTATCCACAGATCTGCCGTCTCGTAGAGCGCATCTAACCGCTAATCTCTCCTTCGGAAACTCCTGCGCGTAGTTCTTCACAAAAGTAGTGACTGAAGTGTACTTCGTCTGCTTGCTGTCTTCGTAGATGTGCGGGACCGGATCGATCTTGATGTCGTTGAACTTCTTCAGCTCGTTCTTTGCGAACTCTACAATCTCCATATAAGTTCCTTCTGGTTTGCGATTCTCACCTTGATCTCTCTATCCGTCATGTCTGGTGAGAGCTGCTTCAAGTTGTTGTAGTTGATGTGTCGTGTAACTTCGAATGTCAGGGGAAAGCCGAGCTTCTTGTATGCCTCAGATGCGATCTTGTTGGCGTTTAGCTCTATCGCAGTGGTGTTGCCGTAGAGTAGCGAAAGATCTTTTTGAACTTTGTGCGCCAACTCGTGAAGGATCTTGAAATAGTCAAGATAGCGCTTGACGACTTCGAAGTTCAAGCATATAGTGTCTGATGTCGGATCGTAGTAGCACTGATTGCCGTGATGCACTGTGGAGATGTCGAATGACTTGTACTCCTTCAGCACCTTACTTACTAAATCTTCTAGTGAATTCATGATTAGTTATTACTCCATCAGTTGTTGAGTATTTGAAGTGGATTGTCAGTACGTGCGGATCATCTGTCTGTCCCAGATCCGCTGTGGATCTGTCGATTCTGATCTTCAGAAACTCTTCCATCTGAATGAAGACTTTCTCGCGTATAGCTTCTCTGTCGATGTTCTTTGAGAAGAGGATGAGATACAGCGGACTTCCGAAGCCGAGATTGAACAGGCGCTCACCAGGAGCCGTCAGGAGAAAGTTCTCCAGCGCCTGATCCATAGCGTGAGTACCCTTGCACTCATAAGAGTCCGGTTCGTTGTAGAGAGTGATGTCGTAGTAGCCTGCGTCTACCGTGTCGCCAACTCTCTTGAAGTCTGGTGAAGCTGTTATGTCTAGCATAGTTTATTTATAGCGCACAAAAAAGCGGGCCGTGGTTAGGCCCGCCATTGCGGAGGAACGAAAGCGAGTTGGTATTAGAGAGGAACTGTTCTGTCGCCAGATACGATAGTGCTCTGTTCTCTGTTGAGAGTGAGAGTAACTTCGATTCTCTCGATAGCTTCTGCCGGAACGAAGCTGATGTTCACGTATACGAGATGCGTGTCCTTCGGATCCGGAACGACCTCGACCTTTCTGCTGATGATGCCCTGACCAGACTGGATTCTTCCGAGGAAGGTATCTACTGCGGTCTTCATAGCAGATCTGTTCGTGGTCGTGTTCTTCATGAAGAGGAACGGGAAAAGCTTGCGCTCAAGACGCTTCTCGATGAAGTTACAGAGCTTACGGATGTCGATTCTGTTGAGAGCGGACTCCTTCTTCAACATGGTCTTCTGACCCATCAAGAGAACGCCATATCCTGGGACATCGAGCGTAGAGTTGATGTTTATGTCGTAGAGCTGACCGAACTCATCGTCGTCGAGTGTGATCATCGGACCGTCAGAGTAAGCGATCTGACCGTAGTTTGCACCTGCTGGAGCTTCCCACGGATTTGCGTGAGTGTCGATGTAGCAGCATGCGACTGCGCCTGCGACTGAACGCGGCAGCATGACCCAAGTAGAGGTGAACGGATCGAAGTAGCTGTCATAGTCATCGTATGCAGCGACGTATGAACCGTCTGCGTAGCTGAACATCTTAGCTTCTGAGAGCTTCTGGCGGATCGTCTTAGCTTCCTTAGAGGTTGCCTGAATGATACCGAGGTCCATCTTTCTCTTCATAGCGATCTGAGCGATTCTGTCCTGAAGAGCCTTGTATCTCTGACGGCCAGAGAAGCTGTCGATCGGCTCAACATTGAAGATGTAGTCGGCGATAGCCTTCTTTCTGTTCTGGTAGAGGTCGAGAGCTCTCATCTTCTCCTTAGCGTTGTTGAGCTTAGAGTTTGTACCTCCAGTCAACTGGTAGATAGAGAAGGTCTGCTCCGGCATTGCATACTCGCCCTTGTAGTTGACAGCCTGTTCGACTGACTTCTTAGAGACGTAGATGTACTTAGAGTTGCCGTTGACCACATACGGTGCCCAGAGGCTGTTGCCCGTGTCGTCCTTAGCGTTCGGGTCGTTAGAGACGAGGAATGACTCGACTGGAGACTGCATGAGAGCGTCGAGACCGAAGCCCCATACTGCCTGTGTCTTGGTAGCTGGCTTGACATAGACATTGATCTTGTAAACCTTCTTCCAAGTGAGATTCTCTTCGTTGTCCTGATAGTCCTTTGAAGCAGCGTCGACCTTGTCCTCATCGTCGTATTTGTAGAGCCATGAGAACGCGTTCTGACCGTAGAGGGCTGGAATCTTAGCAGCTTCTGGGGTGATGATCGAGACGCCGATGTCGTTACCGAATTCGCCAGGACCGATAGCGCCGATGACGAGCTGGTTTCCGAGGTTTGACTGGTACATCTCAAGGTCGCCGTTTCCTGGCTGTGCATCAGTCTTGCTGTATGCAGTGTAGCCATCCTTCCACTTACCAGACGGATCTGCGAAGACTTCCGTTGAGGAGATAGCGATGATCTTGTCGACCAGCTCTTTCTTAGTGTCTCTGTCGAAGTCAAGGCCAACCTGCCACGGCTTGATGAGCTCTTCCGGATTCTTGATGCCGTAAGAAGAAACTGTCGTTACCTTCTTCTGACCGTGTTCGAGGAAGAGTGCCCAAGTGTTCTTGTATCTGATAGCAGCAGCCTTCTTTCCAACGATTCCGATTCCTGTCGTAGCATCAGAATCAGAACCTGTAGCCTGTGTGAGCTTATACTCAGACTTCATTCTGAGAAGCATGCTGAGAGGTTCAGCGACATCGTCCTTTGCAGGATAGAAGACCATGATTGCGTATGCATCACTTGCAATATCTGCTGGATCAAGACCGTATTCAGAAGCGATTTCTGCGATCTTCGCCTTGTCAGCCTCAGAAGTAGAGTTGCACGGAATGATCGACGGTGTGCCGAGGGTTAGAATGAAGTTGCTGTCAGCAGTTCCATACTCTGTGTATTCGATGCCGACTGCATCTTGCTCTACGAAGCTGCTCTTTTCTACCACGAAGTTCTTCGTGTAGCCGTCGTCCCAGTCGATGATCTCTAGCTTGTAGCACTCCTTCGTAGACTTCTTCTGCTCTACGTTGCTACCGTTCTTGTCGATAGTTACAGACTGCGGAATGTTGCCAAGGATCGTAGCGATCGTTGGATCAGTCTCTGTGACCGTCGGGAGATAGAAGATAGCCGTTACTTCAGTTCCCTTCAGGTTGTACTTTGCAGGAACGTGAAGAACAGTCTCTCTGAACTTGCGATTATCTCCGCTGGTAGCGCTAGAATACTCAGTGCTGTCCTGATAGTAGTAGAGCTCCATTCTCGGATCTGCGTTAAGAGCCAATGCCTCTTTCTTCTTGACAACCGCTCTCTGATCATCATCTGAAATTGCGAGAAGGAATCCCTTTTGAGATCCAGCACCGCTCAGATCAACCTGATATGCATCACCCTCGACCTTGTTCTTTGAGCGGTCACGATATACGTAAATCTCAGCGGTCGGGTTGCCGTTGTACTCGTTGAAGATGTCCTGAACGATTGCTCTCTTTGACTTTCCGTAGTACTCGAATGTGTTCTGGGCGTCCGGATACGGAGTGAAGCCTTCCTCACCAGCGATGCTAGAATTGTACTGATCCGTGATAGTGTCGATAATCTTGATGTTGTTCAGCATCTCGTTGTCGACGAAGCTCAAAGTCTCAGAATTTGCATCCTTGTTCTTGTCTGAAGAGTCAGTGTACGGGTACTGAATCTGAGCGTAGCCCTCATCACCCATCGTAGCTCTTACGACGAGGAGCTGCGTAGCGCCACCCTGATCGAAGTAGACCTGAGCTGCGAAGTGACCATACTGGTTCGGATTGTCTGGAGTACCGAAGAACTCGTGGAACTTGTCGATCGTCGTGCAGAGAATGCGCTGGTTTGGATAACCACGGTTCGCATTCAAGACGATAGCGCCGATGCCATCGCCTGGGTCTGCGTTAGGTCTCACTGTATTATCGATCTCTCTAAAACCGATTCCTGGAGTTGACCATTTAACTGCCATGTTGATCTCCTTAAAATGCATTGATGGACTCATGCGCCCATCGTTTTTATTATTTATATGAAGATCAGGATTTGCAGTTTGCTTTTATTCTAGCTTGAAAATCTGAGATTTTTGATTGAATTCCTGCTCAATGTAGTATTTTGAGCGCTCCAACCAGTGCTCGTAGAGGAAGTTAGAGTGAACCTTGCCTCTCTTCGACTTGTATCTCATGTCGTCAACGATGTCGAAAATGATGATTTTGGATTTCTCTGGGTGCTTTCTGAGACCACGACCGAGGGACTGGAGAACCTTGATCTTGGACTTCGAGTTCGACCACAGAATGATCTCGTGAATCTTCTTGATGTTGACGCCAGTGGACATAGTGCCGAAAGTAGCCACGATGACGAGACCGTCAGTCTCTTCAGCAGCGACTCGGATGAACTCACGCTCAGCAGCTTTGACAGATCCAGTGATCTTCGTTATTCTGCGATCTGGAGCGATCTTAGAGATGTACTCGGCTGTGCTGTCAACGTGATCGACGTGGTTGCACAGAACGAGAATGTTGTGCTTCGGAGGCATCGCTGAGAAGATCTTGTCGAGAATCTTGGTTCTGTTCTCATATTCCTCCACCATTCTGACTTCCTCAGGGAACGTTCTCTCCTGATTGCTCAATATGAACTCGATAGGATATTGGAGGAAGATGTTTGCGATAATGATGTCGGTAAGGAAGCCTCTCGCGATCAGCTCCTTAGAAGTGATCTTGTAGAGCACCTTTCCGAGAACCGAGAAGATGTCGTATTTGTCAGAGAGCGATGTCGGAAGAGTACCAGTCGTTCCGAGCTTGAACTTAGCGTTGATGCAGTACTTGATGTAGTCGTTCAAGCGAATGCCTCTTGCGCCGTGGCACTCGTCAACGATGACTGCCTCATACTTGGAGTAGAAGCCAGGGTCCTTCTTCGGAAGAGACTGCCAAGTCGTGATGAGAATAGACTTGTTGAATGTAGGTTTGTGATCTTTGTCCTGCATCTCTGCCCAATTGTCGATGTCATCCCAGCCGTAGGACTTCATGTCCTTGTACATCTGAGTGACGAGCATGATGTTAGGAACGATCAACATCATCTTCTTGAATCCCTTTTCCATCATCAGGTTGCGCAGGATCAAGTAGATCATGAAAGACTTACCAGAAGAGGTGCAGCACTCCAGAATGCCCATCTTGTTGTTGAGCGCCTGATAGACTGCATCTTCTTGATAGTCACGAACCGTATATGTGGATCCAGCTAGAATCTGTCTGTTGTTAGCTCGCAGCTTCTCGCGTGAGATCCACTCCGGATTCGGTTCGTAGTTGACGAAAGAGAGCTGGTGATGCTTCTGCAAGCAGTACTTCTCCAGCTCGCCGACCAGACCAACCGGAAAATAGTGCGTAAGAACCTTGAAGTAACGGTCACGACCGTCCCATGAGTGGTTCTTGTATGCTGGATGGAATTGATAACCGTCGCGATAGATAGCGAAGCGATCTTCCAGCTCGTAGAGGAGGTCACCATCGTCGACCTCGATGTAGAAGTAGCTTTCGTTGATCTTTGTTGCGGTTATCTTTCCCATAGTTTCTATTCTCCTGTAAGTCTGATATTTATACAGACTCTATCGAATCAGGAAGCGCTTCTTTGCGCTTGTCATCTTGTACTCGATGTAGTCTTTCTTGTCATCGGCCCAACCGACAACGACGAACAGAGAGTGGAAGTTTGCCATGAAGAACTTCTCGAACGTGAGGTCGTAGTTGATCTCGAAGATGTCGTTGAATTCCCTTGGCCACTGCTCGAATCCGATGATGTCGAAGCCGTATTTGTTTCTCGGATGGAGGAACAAGAACTTTGCCTTCGAGCCTCTCTGGAGCGGGTCGTATGGCAGCTTCTCCTTCGCGATCACGTAGTTGAAGATCTCAGCGATCTTGACTGCCTGATGCGTTCCGGACGGAAGGTCAAGCGATCCGTGTTCCACGTACCAGTCGGTTTCGTGTTCCATGTATTTGTTTCTGTCGCCGACTGAGCGAGAGGTTGAGATGTCCTCGACTGGAGCCTTCTTGAACAAGAGGTAAGCGTCCTGAATCTTCTTCGTGATGTCTTCCTTCGTTGAACCGAGAAGAACGTCTGCCGTGATGGAGACTGCGTACTTCTGGCAGAACGGCGGGAACTCTGCCTTCTTGAGGATGAGGCCCTGAATCTTGAGGTGCTTCTTCGGATCTTCCTCGTAGCCGAAGAACTTTCCGTCCTTGTCCACGACAGCGCCTAGATAGAGCTTCTTTGCGTAAGAGATGAAGTGAGAGAACATGTTTTCACGAGTGAACACGATTCTATTGGTCATCTGGTTCTTTGCGGCCTTCTCGTCCAAGATTTCCTTCCAGAACCAGTTCATCATCTTCTCCATGCAGTAGAACCACTCCATGTCGTCCATGTATGGGAAGAGCCCGATCTTGTGCTCGTCGAAGCAGTAGTAGTTTGAGTCGGTGTCGACCTGAACGACCACAGAGGCTCTCGGCTTGGAAGTGAGCGCATTCTCGATCACGTTCACGTTGTCGATCTTGATTCCGTCGATGGTGCAAGAGCGAGCGAAGTCGAATCCAGTGATCTTTCTGCCGTCTGCTAGAATGAATCTTGCGCCGCCATCTTCAACATCAACTTTGAACGAGACATCGTTTCCGTCGAAGTTTGCGTTGACTACGGATCCACGCTTGTAGATGTGGCACTCGCCCATGTAGACGATGTTGACGACCTGCTCAGTGTTGATCTTCTTGATAGGAACGAGGAGATCGTGCTTCGTGGTGTCATTGACGAAGATCTTGACGCCTCTGCCCTCTATTGTGTTGGCGTCTGTGATGTCCTTCGCCTCAATCTCGCCCTGATCAGTCATGACCTTGTCGGCCTTCTTGTACCACTTTCCGTTGATGCGAATGACAGGGAAGAATTCCATCGAGTCTTTGAGGATTCTCTCGGAGCGGTAGTACTTGTCCGTGTTGTCCTTCAGGTAACGGATAGTGACACGAGCGCATCTGGTGATAGAGCGTGCGCAGTCGATATTGAACAGGTGGAAGTTGTTGTAAAGGCAAGCGCCGTATAGAGAGTTAATGAGCTTCTTACGGGTGAGCTGCAGCGTTCTGTAACGGTCTGCCGCGACCTTGTCGCCAGCCTTCTCGGCTTCCTGCATGAGAAGCTTGAACTTGAGACGTTCGTCGAAGATCTTTGACACGACGCAGGGTAGAATAGCGTCGTTTGTGCGAAGGAATCCGACTCCGTTGACTTCCGACCGAATGACTCTTCCTGATGAGATGTCCTCAGCGGTAGGCTTGATGACGCGTGTCTCCGGAGAGATGTTATACATGATGATATGGTTCGGGTAGGAAGATGTAATGTCACCCGACATGTTGTGCTGATAGCGGCCAGGGTCTGAGTAGCAGTAACCTGCCTTCACAGCGTAAGGCTCGAATGATGTCGGAGATTCCGGCGTGCAGTTCTGATACTCTATGATGCCGTTGCCGAGATCCTTCTTGAAGTAACCCTCGTCATGCCACCAGTCAACAGGCTTCTCGTAGACATCGTTGTATACTTGGTCCTGCGCATGAAGGAATCTCATGATGTAGCCGTCATGAGCAGAGGTCATTGCGAAGACTGAGTCGATAGGAATCAGAGCTTCATTTGCGTATGCGATAGTGGTCGGCCATAGGCGCTTCTTCGCTTCAATCTTCACCATCAGTCGAACGTCTTGGACGTTATATTCAACGTATGTGGTGTAGTCCCTGATGTAGTGCTCGGAGAGACCGTATTCTAGCTTGACCTTACCCTCGCCGACTTCTTTCTGACCGATGAAGTCGAGCTTCCAAGATGGCGAGTTCTTGACGAATCCGATGAACTTGTAGAGTTCCAGATAGTCGATCATGTAGAGGCCAGGTGCGGAGTAGTGGAACTTGCCCGTGGGCTTTCCAGAATCATCGCATATTGGTCTTGACTGGACTGGCATCTTGAGCGGAGATAGAAGGCGAGTGTAGTCGTGCTTGTCGCCGTGCATCGTCTGCAATCTGCGCATTCTGTTGATGATGTAAGGATCATCGAACTTCTCCGAGTTCCAACCGGTGAGGATGTCGAACTTCTGCTTCCAGAACCAGATGTAAAAGTCCTTCATCATCTCGAACTCATCTTCGAACCACTTGTAGTTGGTCACATCCGGATGGTTTCCGTTATAAGGCTCCAGACCCCAAGTGTAAGTCTGCTCTGTCTTGGTGTCATACACCGTCAACAGGTTGATCGGATAGTTCGCCTCTTCTGGGTTCGGGAACTCTTGGTTGATGAAGCAGGAGTCGTAATATCTTCGCCACTTCTTTCTTGTCGGATCCCAGACTTGGAACTTTCTACAGTTCTCAGTGTGTTCGAACTCGTAGATCGTTATCTCTCGGCCATTCTCGTCGGTTGAGCCGAGGGGACGAACACGAATCTTCGTCTTCATCGGATAGCGTCTCGAAGTCTGAGTTTCAATATCGTAGAATGCGATTCGGTAGTCTTCGTATTCCTGATAGGTCAGCGTCGCGTTGTCATACTTCTCGTGTACGAACTTGACCACCGGCTTCAGGTCGGATTCTGCTAGTCGCATCTTCTTCCTGAGCACGCGATACATGTCCATTTCCTCTTTTGTGTTTACCACTACCTGCTTCATCGGAACCCCAAAGCAGTCTCGAATTTTTGACTGCTTGGTCGCATCAGGCATGAAATACTTGAACACGTATGGGTACTTTTTATACTCTTGGTCTCCAACTTCTCTCTCGTAGATAGTGTTGGACTGTCTGTCGTAGTAGATGTTTTTATACATATTTTCTCGCTAGTTTCAATTTTAATTTAGAAACTATTTACGGAAAGAATTTTCGAGTTTATGGGTTTAGATTTCTCATGAAAATAGCTATATTTGTCATGAACTATAAATAATCTAAAACTATCTACGGAGTTATAAGATGGATTTTAATACTGCTAAATCTATTCTAGAGTCTGTTGGTCTTAAGTGCAAGAAGGTTAATGAAGACTTCGTTCAAGAGAAAACATCTGCTCGTATCGAATTTGATGCTACTCTAGATTCAACCAAGTTGTCTAAGCCAAATCTGATGAGAAAATGGGAAGAGCTTGGAATCGAAGCACTTGATGGCGCTTTCTATTTAGAGAGAGGATCCGACAATCACAGTTTTGGACTCCAGGTCAATCATGTGTTCTTCGATCATTGCTACTTCGATATGTCTGGATGGAAAGAAGCTAATTGCCTTCTAAAGCTTGAGACGGCTAATCTTGATGAAATACAAGCTAAGAGAGCACTAGGGTCTGTGAAACAAGCTCTGCAGCCTGTACTAGAAGAGATCCGTAATCAGAGAGGCGTCATTTCTACCTCGGATCTACGCATCGTAATCTAAGCTTTCGAGTTAAATCTAGAACTTGCACAAGAATGGCCGTTTCGAGTTGAAACGGCATTCCTGATATGAGTAAGCAACCAAAGAAACTGTGAGCTTCTTGTTAAACGCCCATGTCTTTGATCATCTGGCGGAACTTCTGCGCAGTGTCTTGGCAGCCCTTGTGGTATGCCTTCTCCTGTGCGAGAGCGGAGCCCTGAAGTCCCTCAGGAAGCTTGTAAGCCTTCAGATCAGCGAGTTCGAGATCGAGGCGCTGCTTGAGTGTGCGCATTGCCTTGATGATGAAGTCGTTGCTGTCGATGGTTGCGTCTGGTGAATTAGTGATCATATATGATTTCTCCTTAAAGAGTTAGTTTGAAATTTAAGTATTTATTGAGAGTTGAATTTTCTCTTGAGTTAGCCACAGAGAAGCTTGGGACCTGCAGATTCCTTCAGATAGTAGGTGACGTCAGCGCCGTCCTGCTCTACTCGTTCGATCTCCAAGTTCATCTTCGCGATTCTAGAAGTTATCTCGCTTTCGCTAGCGAAGACCACTTCGTTGATACGAGAAGCAGTAGCTGGCTTCACTTTTCCAGTGAGTACAACTTTGACCATAATAGGATTCTCCTGTTTATTAGTATATTTATAGCGAATTTTTCGAGTTTAATGTAAACTTTTCTTTATAGAGCAGAAAAAGCTAAAAATTCACTCGAACGTCTCCTATAAATAAACCAACAGAGATGAAAATTGATGTCCGAGATTTTTATTAGTTTTGGATATGACGTTTAGTCAACAATAAAGATACAATAAAGAAGACAATAAAGGCACAATAAAGGGCACAATGGTTGAGGCATTTTAGGAGCATCGCTCCCGCCGACAAGCCTTCGCGGAAACACTTGGAAAATCGAACCGCGACTCTGTATAGGACACGCAGTTTTACCTTACATTCGAGCCTCATTCTCGGAGCGAACAGCAATTCAATGCGAGTATCGGGAGAGATGAGCTGCTGGGGCGGATAGCTGGTCGCCCAATGAAAAGTTACTCGTAACGACCCTGATCAGGTCAGAGGCAGCATGAATCCGAGCCGACGAACAAGTCCTAGTTCACGGTTCACATAGCTATAAAGAGAATCGTAAGTCTCTTCTGGTGAAGATCGCAAACGATTCACATGCCGTCGCGGCAGTTTAAGATATAAGCCGGGGTACAGGGCGACCGCCTCGTTAAGCTTAAACATAAGTCCCTAGTTAGGTCGACGCAAGAGCGAAGCCATCGAAGATCTCAGGAGACACACCGTAATAGGACAGGACCTGAAGATTCTTTGAAGCGGAGTTCGGGAGATCGCTAGTTCCCCTTTTTAGGGCTAGTTGTCTCCTGAGCTTCGCTTCGAAGAATCTTCAGGAGACACAGCTTTCTCGAAGAGAACAGCTTCCCCTTCTGCTTCAGCAGAACATTGCATCTCACTCTCATTTTCTCACCAAATTGATTTTCATTTGTGAAACTGCTTCTCGAAGAGAAGCACCTGACGGAGTCAGGACAGAGAATCTTCAGCTTTTTTGAGATTTTCTTGAAAAGAGGGGTTTAGATTTCTCATCTCATTTCCTATATTTGAAATGTAAAACTCAAAACAAGGACCTACACGATGGAAGCAATAAGCGTCAAAATTCCAATAGAACATCTCGGAGAGGAAGTTCTCCTCGAACGCCACTTCAAGAAGGTAGACTTCGACGAATACTGGGATATGCATGGCAGAAAGATCTATGACGACGCCTCTCATCCGTGCCGCAACTTCACTGACTGTGATGTCAAGATAGTCAATCACAAACAGATCGCTTATGGCAACATCAACTGGGACTACTGGGAACTCTTCATCGACGGCAAGAGCTACGGCAGCTGTCAGGGCTTCAAGGCTCGAAAGACTGTCTGTCACATCGACAAGCCGTGGGGCGCTGGGTAACTGAAAAAGGAGAATCTTTATGGCTATCACTGTCAATCACGACATCACTCTTCCAGCTAACTGGGGCACTCTCAACAACGCTCTCGGCTTTGTCGGAACTATCGAGAATGAACTCCAGTTCAACGACGTTCAGATCCAGATCGCTAAGGAGAAGGCTGAGGGCTACTACATCGAATGGAAGGGTCACCGCATCGATCTCGACAGCAAGGGCACTCCGTCCTGCTGGCCTCTCGGTTGGCTCGATCAGTCTCAGTATGCTTTCTCTGAACTTCGCGCTGTTCGTGCTGGTCGTGAAGTGGATGACTCCTACGACTGGCGTCACAACGACTAAAATTTCTCAACTTTTACCATTTACAAAGGATTGAGAAAATCCTATATTTCCATTGTACCAATCAACAAGGAGAACATAAAATGAACAGTTCAGACGAAGGCTGCTTAAGCTCTGTCATCAGTTTCATCGCTATCGTGCTAATGCTTTTCGGCGCATGCGTCTTCAATTCCTGTCAGTGCCACAGCAAGGCCGAGAAGCAGGGATATGAATGCTCTTGGGGTCCGATTCAGGGCTGCATGATCAAGCAGAAAGACGGCACTTGGATCGACTACGACCGACTCCGCATCATGGACTAATGAGATGAACGTCTGTGAGATATGCAAAGAACCTGTCTATGTCCCGCGCACGGACATCGTCATAGGTAACTTGGTGGGCGTTCGTTACAAGGCTAAGGTATGCGGACTGTGCGCCTCGAAGGTAGAAGAGGCTATTGAAAAGATGAAGAAAAACAAAGGAGACGAAGATGGCTCACGACACTAAGAATTCTCAGAGCGCTTGGAAGAGAGACTGTAATCGAGTCCAGCGCAGATCAAACAAGCAGAAGATCTCCGAGGGCGAAGATGGACAGCTCGTCCACTACAAGAAGACTCGCTACGGAGACATCTGGGTTTCTCCGCACGACGGTCCGAACTGGAGGCGTGGACATGGTAACGGTCACGACAAGAAGAAGCCGTGGAGGGACTGATGCTCGGAAAGATCGCAGTATATCTCTCTTTCACTCTTCTTGGATTCTCTATCTGCTACGGAATCCACAACGCTGGTCTCTTCAAGGCCGATCTCTTCAACGACAGAGCTGTCAATGAGGCTGAGCACGCTATCGAACATGCAGTAGAGAAGACGGAACCTTCTCTGGATCTCGCTTGGTGCACTAAGCTGCCGAGAACGGACATCGAGATCGACTCATGGCGCTGCAAGTCTGGAAGTGAACTTCAAGTCATCATAGACTACAACCGTTTCAACGGAAGATCATGTGGCGTAACGAAGATCCTTCACAACGAGTGGGATGTTTCTGAGATCTACACTCCTGACGGCTGGAAGATCCAGAAGACCACCATCAAACATGACAGAAAGACTGGAATGAGGACGAAAGAGACGGAGACTGGACTTGATCCGTCAACTTGCGTCTCTTTCAAGCAGCAAGTCAGGAGAGTGCTCGTTCGTCAAGACTGAGACAGCTGAAGGAATCCCTGAGGATCGAACTTCACTTGGTAAGATGTGCAGGGAACGACTGACTCGAAGTCTATGAATCCTATCGGGTAGAAGTTACTGTTCTTCTCCACTCCCAACAGACATCCAGAAGCAAGCGATAGCGATGAGCCCGAGTAGGTTATGTCTTGCGCAACTACTCCAGGGACATCGCCATTTAAGTAGTTCTGCTCAACTCCATAGCTGTCATACTCCGTCTCGTCGAAGTTAGACTTGAACGGAATAGTGTTGTCCAGCTTCTCTAGCGTGCTCTGCTCGGTTGGAATCACGTAGCTCGGATCAAGCATAGCGTCCCATACTGCTTTCTGGACGAAAGCATTGATGTATGAGCACTCGTCTATGTTCGTCTTCAGCGGAATGTTGAAGACTTCTTCGTAGCTCTTGTCTGTCTCGTTGTAGAGTCCGTTAGAGTTAGAGACCTCTGGACGAGCGTCCATTCTAGCAGAAGGATATGTGAACTTGCTGCTCGGAACAAAAGCGCCCGATAGAGACGACATAGGAAAGAAGGTAGTGTTCTTCGGGTTGAAAGAGCTGTAGTCTCCAGAGGCAGTCAAATATGCCTTCAGATCGTCATACGGATGCTCTTTCGCATCTGCTGAGAATAGATAGTCGATGAAAGTCTCGTAAGCTCTGTATTTCATTCAGTGTCTCCTATTCCGCATCGATCTCGCAAAGGAGACCGTAACCTGAAACTTCATTCTCAACGAACTTCTTCGGAAGCTCTGCGATGTAGCAGCCAGAGTTGATGTTTCTTCCATATCCACCATCTACCATAGCGATGAGATCGTTCGTCTTCTTCTCGAAGAGAAGGATTCCTCTGAAGTCGTCGCCTGATACTGCCACGCCCTCGTCTCCGACCTGCGCAGGAAGATCGTTTCTGTCGTCTCTGTTCATGATGTTGATCAGAGCCCACTCAGACGGCATGTAGCCGAGATGGATGCTAGATCCGTCATTCATGCACTCGTCTTTGCCTTTCATCGCGTATCTGAGCCAGTTCTTCGGATCAGGCTTGTCAACATCCCTGATCTGCTGGTGGATCCATAGACCTCTCGTGTTCTTCACGTTCTTGTACTTGATCACGAACTCTAGAGGATCGTTGTAGCCTCTCGGGTACATGTCGTAGTCCCAAGTGAAGTATCTGTCAGTGATGTTGTTCTGAATTCTGCTCATGTAGAGGTTGTACATGGCTTCGTTCATCAACGGAATCTGTCTCTCGAATCCATCAACGACCGGAACGTTCTTAGACCAGAGCGGTGCATTAAGAATCGTCTTGTTCAGTTTGTCGAAGCAGAAGTTCGGAGTTCCGTTCAAGAGCTGTGAGTTGATGTCGCCATAGTCGGAGTTCTGTGAGTCTATCATCGGACTCATGTGAAGCCACCATGCGTTAGAGTCTAGCCATTCTGTTCTACCTCTCTGGTTTACACCGTCCGGGAAGTCGAATACGTTATTCATGGAGATGACATAGCTCGGAACATACTCATACGTCTTACCGAATTCTCTTCTGAGTTCTGATCCATTTGCGCCGAACATCCAGAGCTCGTTAGTGCTCATCGAGTTCGCTAGCATTGCAGCTACAGTTTCTTCACTGCATCCAACCAGATTTTTTAGCGTTATCACGTCGTCTCTTCTAGGTCTGTATAGTGGCCAGAAGTCACGATTAGCCCAACCGTTGTATGCCCATCTAACCTTCAGGTTTCCATCTCCTCCAGCCAGAGAGCACCAGTTGTGCAAGAGGTTGACGGTCTCTGGATAGTTCGATGATGTCCACGGAGTATAGATCGTGTGAGCGTCGATGTTCCAGCAGTATCTCTTGTAGAAGAAGTTGTTGTAGTCTAGCACATCACAGAAGTTGATCCACTCGATGAACGGATTGAAGATTCTCGTGTTGATGGTCTGGTATGGTCTTGAGCCGCTACGAATGTTGTTCTCGTAACGCTTTGTCCATTTGTTGCCAGTTGCTCCTATCAAATGAATGTTATCAAATCTAGAGTACTGAGTTGCGTAGATGAAAGTCAGAAGGTCAGTGTTTTCGTTCTTCTTTCCTTTCTCGATGCCAGGGTCTGGAGATGTACCAATTTCGTTCTGATGATATTCGAAGATTGGAGCGACCATTCCGAACTTACATGCTATGCCGATAGCTCTCGGGTTAGAGTCAAGGATCTCACCGTCGTAGTAAGATTCATAGACAGAGGTGAGTCTGTTGATGAACACCATCGTCTCATCAGTCATCTTGATGGCGCAATCGAATATGCGACCCATCTGTGCGTTGTTGTACACGTAAGACGTTTTCCAGTTTCCATACTCCTCATACTTCTCAGAGTGGTTGACCATTCCAGCGATGCCGCCGATATTGTAGATCGATCTCAGCTTGAATGACTCGACCGTTCCGTTCTTCTCCTCTGGATCGTATGCTGGAATGAGTGGCCAGAACTTGCACTTTCTCTCGCTGTGATAGTCCGTCTCGCCTTCGACAATTGGAAGATATTGAGCGAAGTTCTCGGTAGCAAAATTTGCAGGTGTTGCTACTCTGGTCGGTTCCTCTGAAGTGTATGCAGAGATCGGGATTCTGAGTCTACCGATCGGAAGACGGAGAATCATCTGATATGGGATGTACTCAGGCTCGTGATACTCAGTTGCTCCTCTTCCTCCGCTAGATGAGTTACCAGCGTATCTGACCTTGAAGAGAGTCATCTCTACGAACATGTCTTGAAGGTTTCCGACTTTGAACTGATTGTTGTATGGCCATGCGCTCTTGACCCAGCTGAGCTTTCCGTCGTTGTCTCTATCGACAAGATACTTCGGGCTGCTGTCTACGAGATCGAGATAGAGTCCCTTTACTCCAGATTCTCCTTCAAATCCAGCTAGGCTAGAGTATGTCTTGTTCTGTGTCTTGTTTGCGCACGGGATAGAGATCTTGGTGATCTTTGCGAACCAGTCAGCGCCGAATGCATCATCCATTCTCTCACGGGCAGTAGCAAACGTCTTCCCATTTCCGTCAGTCTTTCTCGTGTAGTAGCCGAACACAGAGAGCTTGTCTTCAAGGAAGAGACAGAGATCGCTTGCGAGATTGTCTAGCTCGTTTGACTCCATCGGAGTGATCGTGATCATGCTTCTCTGAATTCCGAACTCGGCATATTCCTTGACTTCTCTGTTGTTCGTGAACCAGACGTCGAAGTTGTAGTCAGGTCTTATTGAGCAGAAGTAGTTAGTGTTGAATGCTTCATCATTGATCGTCTTTGAGTATAGCGTTCTCTTCGGATTCTTTGCCTTCGGACCATCTCCACCGTCACTGTAGTCACTGTCTGCTGGCGGCATATACCAACACATGTCAGGACCGTTGTCGCCGTCACCAGAGAAGATCTCCCATGCAGAAAGTGTGTCGTTTGGACCAGTACTAGCAGGGATGATGTAATAAGTGTCCTCATCATCTTCAGAGTTCGTTGTTCCGAACGGACCGTTCACGTCAGTAGTTACGAACGGCTTCCAGTACTCTGTAGTGTTCCTATTCAGATCGAAGTACATGTTGCCGAGAAGGTTTCCACCGAGAGCAGCCTTAGAGTACATCATATTCTTGGCGAAATTCATAGCGCCGTCCAGCGTGTTTCCGCAAGGACCGTTGAATATCGTCGCATACTGTAGAACATCTTTAGTGGTTAGCTTTACATCTTCATTAGAAGTGTTCTTACAAGTCTTGAGTCCACTGACCTTGTCTTCTGCTGCGATCGACTTGCATGCGTCTCCGAGGTAGTTGAAGTCGAAGTGCTTCACGGTGAAGTTGATATTCTTCAGGAGGTTCTTGAGGGCTATCCTGTCTGCTGGTGCAAGAGATACGAATGACTTGACGGTGTTGCCTGGAACCATGTCATCGAAGTTGTCGAAGAGTTTGACTTCTCCCTGATATGGGTAGTACTCACCGCTTCCCTTCTCGAATTCTTCTAGCTGGTAACCGATCTGGAACTTGTTAAAGAACGGATCGATGGTGTAGCCAAACTTCAACTTAGCGTTTCTGATCTTCTCTGGAACATCTGATCCGACAGGAGCATTTACGTCCGTGTCGTTAAGGACACGGAAGTTGCAGTTTGCATAGTCGGCAGACTTGTTAGAGTAGACATTGAATACGAACTGATGATCTTCTGAATTAGAAGTGTACCACTTACGCTCTACTCCGGAACAGACGAAGTCGTGGAAGTCGTAGAACTTCTGAGAGACCTGAACTGCGTTCTTGCCGTCCTTGTTTCTCTCTTTGTACTCAGACTGTGAATCTACTCCGTTCGGGTTCTGATAATAGTCGTAGTTGTAAGCGAGAAGCTGGACGATGTTCGTGTAGTCTTCTGGATAGTCTGGCTTGAGCTTGTGATTTCTCGTGTAGTTCTTGGTAATGTTCTGAGCTGTCTCTTTCTCTGTATCGTTCAACTCACGAATAGAGTAGAGAGCTGATATGCCGTGAATCGTTCCACAGTTCTGCTTACCACAGACGTTTCCGATGAATCCGACAAACGTGTCCATTGACTCGACGATCGTGTGACGACAGTCGATGTTTCTGATGACGCCGAAGTTGTTCCCCACGAGAGGAGAGCAGTAGTACGCGATTCTAGCGTTCGGGTTCATTCTCTGATGGTGAGCGTTCTTGCTTCCTTCATGGACGGACATAGCGACAGCGTCTCTGATCTGCTGCATGAGGTAAGAGCCGTGATCGAAGTCTTTTCTGACCATCTCTCCTTCTTCGTCGATTCCGAGAGGAGTGATCGAGTAAGTGTCCTTTCCGTCGTGTGTCTCCCATTGTCCGAGACTGTTGATCGTGTTGCAAGCGACTCTGTCGAGGTGATACTGAGTGTACTCGACTGGGAACATCGGGCAAGCGATGACTTTGTCATGGATGCTCCATTCAGCCTTCAAGTTTGCTAGATCTCCTAGGCAATACTGAATGTTTGTCTGACTGAAAGCGATATTTCCGATCGTGGCGTTCGAGTCAGTCGACGGCATAGCTTTAGCGAGTCTGATGGAGCTCTGGTCGAACATATCAGAGGTTGACATCATCGGCTCAACATAGTGCTGAGTGTTGAACGTGTCAGGGAAGCTGTGATCGTCATAGTCAGTATATCCCAGACAAGAGTTGGCGTTGTACTTTATGATGTCATTCAGCTTATCCTTCGTGTAGAGCTCTGCTATGTTAGCTCTACCGATGTCGTTGTAGGTAGAGTCTATGCCCTCGTTGAAGTAGCCGCAGTATGGGATGATGTTGTAGATCGAGTTGATGCAGAACTTGTTCGGGAAGAATCCGTTGTATGCGCTGTTAGTGTTTGTGGAATCTCCATCAGTGTACTCGTACTTGTTGTTGACGAGATAGACTTCTGGACAGAATCCGTCAAATCTGAATTCACCAGAAGTGATGATATTCTCGACAATACCCCAGTTCGTTCCCACCAATGCGCCAGCGAAAACGTCAGAGCAGTCATTGACCATCTTGTCAAGCGAGATCTTCTGTCTGTTCTCGAATACATAGTCCTCCACGATGCCGTTTCGAACCACGCCTCTCGGACCGAGATAGCCGATTAGACCGTTAGAGTTGTTCTTGCAGATGAACCTCTTCATTCTGATCTTGTGTCCGTTCAGGTCGAATATGCCGTTGAACGGTCTGTCTGGAGAGGTGCAGAACATGGACTCGATAACGTCTCGGTCGTTCTGGTTTCCGATGTCGTCACCGAGAACTATGCGAATCTTGTTGTTGAAGTTGTTCTCGTTGTTCGTTCTGTCAGCGAGCCAGTTGAGATGAGACTTCTTGGTTACGTAGTAGAATCCAGAGTTGGTGTTGATGAGGTCTTCCATAGCCTCGTTGTCGTTCGGATTCTCCAGTGTCATGTAGCTGATGAGACGCTTCTTCGTCTCTTCGTCGCCAACATCGTTCTGGAATGCTTGGAAGAACTTTCCAGAGTTGTCGCAGTTTACGAATAGCGGCTTCGTTCCGTAGTCGTCAGGTTCATAAGCGCTATACTCGACCTTGAAGCTGCTGTATTCGAAGAGCGTAGAATCCAGAGTCTTCATACCTCTCACGTTCCTTGAGTAGGTCTTGAAGTCCTCGATGTTTCTGTACTGCTCTAGCGAGATGTCAGTGTTGTCGTATTGATCGAAGAAGTCTGACTTCACAGCGAGACCTGAAGCCTCGATGACTTCAGGAACTTTTCCGCTTAGTACTTTTTCTTTGAATGAGTTAAAGACTATGTTGCGCATGTATTATTTATTCATGCGCTACTTCCATCTCTTAGCGACGTCGGTCATAGTGTTGCCGTCGTCTCTTCCGATGACAGTTCCGCCAGACAGAGTTATCTTCAATCTCGCGTTGTCGAATCTGTCGATGTCGTTCATCGGCATCTCTCTGTTCGGATTCAATGTTGACTCTTCGAAAGTAGAGATCTTGCTCGGAGACTCTTCATCGATCGTGAACTTCTTGTAAGAGAGACCGTAGTCGCAGTTAGCCATCCACTCATCGAATCCGTAGTCATCGTGTGCTTCGAACATCTGATCTATGATGTTGTCCCAGTTCTCGATGTCGTCTTTGGAGATGTCGTATGCGCCGTTCATCGTAGTAGTTTCGGTGAAGAGGCTGCTCTCTTTGACTTCTGCCAAGTTACCAGTGCTCCATCTCTTCCAGTAAGAGATCCATAGACAGTCGTCGTTGCCACGGAAGAAGCATGGATGACCGAGATTCTTGTGAACCCAGCCGTTGTGGTCACGCCAGTCATGACCGATGTATGTGTAAGCTCGGTTGATCAGCTGGAATGACTTCTCTGCGAAGATTTTGATCTTTGCTGTATCTCTCGTCAGCGGAGCATACATTCCCCAGTTCTCCATGTAGTGATGCTCTGCCCAGCCGTGGGAGTTTCCGTTGTCGACGCCGACGATCTGCTTCTTGGAGATGTTGCCTCTCTCAGTCAAGAAGTCGAACGCGAGAGGATCGAATCCGTAAGTAGTCATCACGAGAATTCGAGACATGTACTTGATGTAGTTTGGAGTGTTCGGATCATTTCTCAGAACTTCGTTGAGCTTGTTCACTTTCTCGGTGTCACCCATCGCAGGGTTTAGAGAGTATGCTCTGAATAGAGTAGCGTTATCATGTGTGAGACCTAGAGATGTAAGGAATCGGTCGACCATCTGTGCAGGATTCTGAGAGTGAACGACCTCAGGCAAGTAGTGGGTTTTCAGGAAGATCTCATAGAAGCCTGCAGAGAAGCTCTTGCAGTATCTGTTATAGGTGTCCACGAGCGCCTTGACCGAGATCCAGTTTCTAGTAAATCCGTTCCACATGTACAGGGACAGACAAGCTCTCGGCATCAAGAGCTCGGACGGATTGTTCAGACATTCTTCAAGGAATCCCTCAGCGTCAACGTCGGCTTCTTTCGTAATGTAAGCACCAGTGACCATAGCATAGACGAGGAACGGGAATGAGATCGTTCCGTAATTTGCCAGGTCTCCAGAACCTCTGATCCATGCTACTGCTTGCATCCATGGGTAAACGATTGCCGTGATCGGATTGACTGCTAGAGTGACGAGAGCTTTCCACCAAGAGCCCCAACCTTCGAGAGCTATCGTCTCGATAGCTTCTGTGAGACCGAATGTAGCTAGAGCGAGAATATAACGCAACGGACCAGGGCACCAAGAGTGAGTGTGGCTGAATGACGGCGTGAATGATGTAGCTTTGAAGTAGCACCAGTTGCAGAGGCTGTTCAACCAGAAGTAGTGAGGCACTGTGTTCTTGTCGGCAGGCTCGATAGCTTCTTCTGCTGTTTTTCCGAACTCTTCGATCTCCTGAACTGAGAGAATCGTCTTGCAGTCAGTGCCCATGTCAGAGCTCTCGTTCTTAGCTGTGCCATAGTAGTACTCATACGGAGACTGCCATCCGTATTGGTTCTTCATATCCTCGCGGATCTGGTCGATCTGGCTCACCTGCGCCTGAGCGATCACGATGTTGAGATCGGTTCCCGTTGAGGTGTTTTGATTAGTCGAGTTCTTTAAGTCTAGTAAATCTACCATAGCGCATTCTTCTTGATTTATTTTTATTTATCCTAATTTTTGCCTTTACAAAATTGAAAGAAAATCCTATATTGTCATTGTAAATATCAAAACGGAGACATACTCATGGCAAGTTCCATTCATTTTGCAAAGCGTCCAGAAGCCGAAGAAATCCAGAAATTGGCACGAAACGTCGCTTTTGACGCTGATCTCTCGGATGTAGAGGTCGGCCGTTTTGGTTACACTATCGATATTGGCGACGATGTCAAGCCTGACCAGATCGTCAAGGTCATCGAAACATTGAAGCATGATGGCGTATGGGACAACGTCGATGAGCTAGTATTCAACGAAGTCTAGGAGAATTCAAATGGCCGACAAGATCAACATCAAATTCTCTGATGGAGAGACTGAGGCCATGCGCTCTGCTAGAATAGCTGACTCTTGCAATGGATCAACTCTCCGCACGAGAGTCATTAAAGACAAGTCTAAATACACAAGGAAGATCAAGCACAAGAACTCGAATCTTCACAACTAAGAGGAAATAAAATGGAAGCACAAGAGAAACTCACTCAACTCAAAGCACAGATTGCAACAGTCCGTGACTTCAAGACCACATTCCTTGGTCACAAGGCTAAGCTGCACGCACTTCTTCGCAGACCTACCTACGAACATGTAAGCGGTAACACTCTCGTCCGCGAAACGACACGACTTCTGGCGTTGATCAGAAAGAGCTCGAAGTGCCTTCGTGAAGCTCGTGGCAAGCTCAACGAGCTCTACTTCGAACTCGGTGGAGAAAAGGGCGCTAAAGACCTCAAGTGTCTCGTCCAGAAGCTCGAATCTGAAAAGTTCGTTGAACCGACCATCATCACTCCGATCCTAGTTCCGAAGGAAGAGACGGAAGAGCAGAGCGCTCCAACTGTCAAGGTGATCGGCTACCTCAGTGTGAAGGAAGTTCGCACTCTCATGGAGACGATGCTCAAGTTCCTCACGGATCGCACATCCGACTCCGAAAAGTTCGGTCTCGAAATCACTGGCAACGGCACAACGCAGGAACTTCTCATCGAACACAAAGAAGTGGTCTAATGAAGCTAGTCAACCTGATTGAAGAGTCATTCACAGAGTACAAGAAGCCCCACATGCTGTTGGGGTTTCCTTATTGCTCTTTCAAGTGCGACCTAGAACACGGCAGTCCGATCTGCCAGAACTCTGCACTCGCGAAGGCTGAGAAGATAGAGATTCCAGTAGAAGATGTAATCGCTCGCTATCTCTCCAACGACATCACTAAATCGATCGTATGCGCCGGTCTAGAGCCGTTTGACAGCTTCGATGATCTATTAGAACTGGTTGGCCAATTGCGTGTCCAGAACGGCTGCAAAGACGACATAGTGATCTACACTGGCTACTATCCGTTCGAGATTCCTGACCAGATCGAGATCCTCTCAAAGTTCGAGAACATCATCGTGAAGTTCGGACGTTTCATTCCGGAACACTGGCCTCACGTTGACAAGGTGCTCGGAATCCAGTTGGCGAGTGAAAATCAGTTCGCCGACATCATCTCCAAAGCCAAATAAAAATTGAGAAAATCTAAAAAACTGGGTTTACAAAGGCCCAGTTTTTTCCTATATTGATAATGTAAAACTTAAACAAAGGATCTCGAAATGATCAACTGCCACGCTAACTATCAGTCCTACATCACCAAGAACCTCCACCTCCCGACCGTCTGCCCGTGCTGCGGAGGCGACCTCAACATCACAGAATCTGGCTTCGTCGAATGCCCCAACATGAGCTGCAAGAACAAGGTCAAACACATGTTCGCAGAATTCTTCAGCAAGCTCGAAATCGAAGGCGCTGGTGAAGGATTCATCGAGACCATCTCCAACAAATACACGACCATCAGGGAAGTCGTAACTGCTACTGACCGTGACTTCCAGAACCTCATCTCTTCTGTCAACGGTCTCAAGATCCACGCCAACATGATGAAGGCTCTCGCTAAGCCGATGACCCTCGCTAAGTTCGTCTCTCTGTTCGACCTTCGCGGATTCGGCGAAAAGAAGTTCCTCGATCTCGACCAGCTCAAGCCGTTCCAGGGCTTCTACGAATTTCCGGAGGCAACTCTCACAATCATCGAACGCAAGGATCTGATCAAGAACCATCCTGCTTCTATTGTCAGCGAAGAAGTCATCAAGAAGTTCGCCGACGAATTCATGCTCAAGCTCTACGACATGGTCGACGCCATCGCAACTGGTCTATTCAAGCTCGAACCGGAAAAGAAGGTCGAAATCAAGGACGGCAAACTTTCCGGAAAGTCCTTCTGCTTCACTGGCGCTATGGACTACAAACGCTCCGACCTCGAAAAGATGGTCGCAGACAACGGCGGCACCGTCTCTTCCGTCAAGAAGGGTCTCACATACCTCGTTCAGGCCGATCCGTCTTCCACCTCTTCCAAGTCTGTCAAGGCTAAGTCGCTCGGAATCTCCATCATCACTCCGGAAGAATTCCTCGAAATGGTCAAGTAAGACTCGAGAAAAATCAGAAAATTTCAATCCAAAGGGTTTACGGATCCTTTGGATTTTCTTATATTGTATACGTAAAACTTAATCAAAGGACCTAAAATGAAAATCTCTGTCAATCTCTACACCGCCGAACACTGTTCTCAAGGCACTGTCGAAGGTCAACTCTTGATCATCAGCGGATCTCCCTGCATCATTCCTATCGAAAACCATTTTCCCAACTATCCCGACTACATGACTTGCCTTGACTTCGATGGTCATCACATTCATCACGGCGAATATGATGGACCGCTCTGGGTCGACGCAAAAACCGTAAAATTCTCCAGAACAGTGGAGGCTGAAATCGAATGAAGAAGACAATCGTAGAAGACGATGCATTCAAGGGGCTGCACTGCTCTATCTGCAAGAAGCCTCTAGACGATGAACCGAGAATCGTCGAAGATAACAACCTCGTAGGGAAGTATCTCTGCATGAACTGCCACTACGATAGAACAGGACGCTTCATGCGTAGAGGAATCGACTACTGATGGACTTTTCAGATAGAGAGATACCGCAGTTCTGTCGAGACTGCACTCACTGCAAGCGCTACCAAGAGATCTCGGACTGGATGCCGAGCTGGCTCCCTTGGAAATACGAATGCGAGAAGGCTAACCCTGGTCCTCCGAAGGAATGGTCGTATGAGAAAAACGAATACATCTGCAAAGAAAAAGAAACAAGAGACAGTAGTCTACATCGAGAC